>JGI24698J34947_10000054_pt1 | contig 34403 bp, 35 predicted proteins | sample TergutMp193P3_FD_34947 | JGI IMG/M metagenome (IMG submission 34947) | reverse complement strand
CATTACCAGATCCTCCTTCCTCTTGATCTGGTTTTAATTTACCTTGAAAGTGTTACCTATGCGCCACTACAAAACCGTTACCTATGCCCCCAGTCACGCCATCATAACTTACGCCTAACGTTTCGGCCGTTTACGGCGGTTTGCCAGCCCGGATAAGCAAAACCGCAAGGTTCTGCAGGGTTAAAAAGCGGTGTCAGTCATCCGCGCTACATATTGCGTCTCTAAAAAATTACTGACGCTAAATGTAGTATGGGCGTAAGGCACTGTTACGTGTGCATCTTTTTATTCTTCTCTTACAAGCATAAAAGTTTGACTAGCTTCTGGGCCGTAGCACCATAGAAGTGGAATTATAATAAACAATAAGCCAACGATAAGAGGAACTGGCTTTATTTCTTTCTGTAAGTTGACTTGTTTAAGAATATAGCCGTCTTTCCTAACAATAGCATTATACTCTTTCCATACCGCATTAGATAAGGCTATGGTATCTCCGTAACGAAGAGTTCTACCCTCTATCTGTATTGTATAATCTGTCAATTCGTTTCCCGTTGACAGATCATACACAGCAAAACTTGTAGTTGTTGAACAACTCATTACAAGAACTGACACAAGTACAGTGATACTTACAAACTTATTCATTATTAACCTCTCCTTAATAAATAGGTTTATTCATTATATTGCCATTTTTATTTTTTGTTAATATTTTACAAAAATGTAAACTCCCATTTTGTCTAACGTTTCGGCTGTAACTGACGTCTTTTTACGCCCGATAAGGAAAAATGCGAAGCCTTTTTACAGGCACAAAAAATATGGCGAAACAAAACACCACAAAGGGCGTAGCCCGACTGGGTTTTTCCGTAGCCCGAGTCGCCGATAGGCGGCAAAGCAGTTACAAACCTGTTATATGCCGTTTGGATTGCTTTTTTAATTAATATTTTTTTCTTCGGCTTGGTTTTCCTTTTTTGCCTGCCAAACTATATTTCCACCCATGTTTCTTAGCGTCCTTTTTATGTACTCCCCAATGCTTTTCTTGACTGCTAAAAACTTCCAGATTACCAAAAGAATTGTCCTGTTTATTTCTATTCTTATGATGCACAACTTCACCTCTTTTTAGAGGGCGTCCAAGTTTTATTTCTGCCACCGAACGATGAACAGGTTTATCACTGTCTTTGAATCTAGGATAACCATTATCGTCGATGTACGTTTTACTAGAATTTTTATCGGTCATTTTTTTTCTCCTCCTGTTTTATCAAAATAATGTTGTGCTTGAGATAAACGTGAATTTACTGAAAATGTTGGTACGTCATCAAGTAACTCATCTTCAGAACAACTTAAGATTATCAAAGCTACAGAATGCGTTGTTTTATTATATGTTTGACCAGGGTTATATGTCGTGTAAGTACTTCCGAATGAATTATACCATGTTGTCGCACTTCCCGAAGTCGTATATGAACTACGAGATACGTCACTATCTTCAAAAACTATCATAAAATATTCATATCCAAGTTGATATGTTTCCCATGTTGCCCTAATAAGTGCATTTTCTCTAACAGTTGAGGCTTCAGTGAATTCATTTCCCTTTGATTCAATCCTAAGTAAACGTCCTTGAAACTGAGCCCCATTTCTACCTAAAACTTCAATAGCGTTCACGACTTGTATAGACGTTCCCTTTGGAGTAGATAAACACCCCATTAATGAAATACAGGATAAGAGGGGTACAAGTATTTTCAACAACAATTTTCTACTTACCATTGTATCTTTCTTAATGATAATAATAACAATTCTATATATTTTTGTCAATATTTTTCGATAATTTCAGTCCAAATGACACCTAACCTACTTATATACGAAATACAAAAAGTCCAACATATCCCGCCTTACCGCACAAAAACCTGCGCCGTTAGTCCCTCCTTGTCTTGCGTTTCCGGTGGACGCGGCTTTTCAGCGCGGCTTGGACACATTAACAATGTGAGTGAAATGTACGCGCCCAGGTTAGATTGACGGGCGCGCCTAGCTTAGATTGACGGGCGCACCTAGCCTAGATTGACGGACGCACCTAGCTTAGATTGACGGACGCACCTAGCTTAGATTGACAGGCGCACCTAGCTTAGAATTGCCGACGCTTCCAGCTTAGAATTGCCGACGCTTCTAGGTTAGAATTGCGGACACTTCCAGCTTAGAATTGCCGACGCTTCTAGGTTAGAATTGCGGACACTTCCAGCTTAGAAGTGCCGACGCTTCTAGTTAGAATTGCGGACACTTCTAGCTTAGAATTGCCGACGCTTCTAGCTTAGAATTGCCGACACTTCTAGCCTAGAATTGCGGACGCTTCCAGCCTAGAATTACGGGCGCGTCAAGGCTAGACAGACGTACCTGTCAAGGTTGGGGGAATGTGCGTGATTTATTATTTCTCTTCAATTTTTTTAGTTTAAGTGATAGAATGAAAGGGTATGATAAGCAATGGAATGATAATACAGCGGGATCGCGCTTTTCCAGTTTGGAGCGGCAAGAAGGTGACGGTCGCCTTTTTGGGTAAAACATACGAAGCCAGGCAAGAGGGCGACAGATGGCTCGCGACCATTGATCCTGTCGGTGCCGGCGGGCCGTTTACTATGGACATCGTTTCTGACGAGGGAAAAGTTACAATTCAGGATATTTACTCAGGCGACGTATGGTTGTGCGCGGGGCAGTCCAATATGGAACTGCAAATGGAACGTTTGCGCGATGATTATAGTGAGGAATGGAAGCAGGATTTTCCCCTTATCAGGCAGTTCAAGGTTCCGCAGGAATGGGATTTCTCCGGTCCCCGCGCAGAATTTTCAGGCGGAAGCTGGGTTACCGCGTCCGCGGAAACGCTTGCCGGGTTTTCCGGTACGGCGTGGTTCTTCGCGAAAAAAATGCACGAAAGGTACAGCGAACTTGGTTTGAAAATCCCAATTGGTCTTATAAACACGGCCTGGGGTGGGACGCCTGTTGAATCGTGGATGAGCGCGGAAGCTCTCGCGGATTTTCCCGAAAAGATCGCCGACAGCCGGCAGTACTGTGACCCGTCTTTCTGCGGGGATATTACTGAAAAAAACGGCGCGGCAGTACAGGAATGGGAATCACGCCTGAAGAACGAGGATCGCGGTCTTTTAGAAAACTGGCGGCATCCTCAAACTGATATTTCCATCTGGGATGAAATTACCCTGCCCGGCGATTTCATCGAAGCGGGACTCTACCACTTTTGCGGTGCAATCTGGCTTACAAGGGAATTCGAGGTGTCGGGGGATTTCGCCGAGGGGGATGCGAAGCTGTGGCTTGGAACGATCACTGATTCCGATACGGTTTACATTAACGGGGTTGAGGTTGGAAACACAGGCTACCGTTATCCGCCGCGAAAATATTCGGTCCCGGCTGGTACTCTTAAAAAAGGAAAGAACCGCATCGTTATAAGAGTTATCTGCAACAACGGCGAAGGCGGCGTTACGCGGGACAAGCCTTTCCGTCTGTTTTCAGATAACGAAACGGTGGAACTTTCCGGGACATGGAAATACAAAGTTGGAGTCTCGATTTCCTGCATACGCCCAAAGGAATTCTTTTTTCAATGGCAGCCAATGGGCACCTACAACGCCATGATTGCTCCCGCGTTAAAATACCATCTAAAGGGCGTAATATGGTATCAGGGCGAATCAAACGGCGAAAACCCAAAGGATTACGCGAAACTTTTCCGCTGTATGATTCAGGACTGGCGGAAGAAGAACCGGGAAACACTGCCGTTCCTGTTTGTCCAACTTCCCATATTTGGAAAACCAGCGGAAAACAGCGAAACCTCATCATGGGCTCTTTTAAGGGAAGCGCAGGCGCAAACCATGTCGCTGCCGCTTACAGGTATGGCTGCCGCCCTTGACGCAGGCGAATGGAACGATCTTCACCCGCTAAACAAGAAAGACATTGGTTTCCGCCTTTTTCTTGCCGCGGAGAAAACACTATTTGGCGTTAATAACACGTCTCCAGGACCTGTACTTATCCGTTACGAGCGGCGGGGTGAGAGGCTTTTCCTTTTCTTTAACAACTGCGGAAACGGATTGACAGTGAAAAGCTATGAAACTGTAAACAGTTCTGAAACTGTAAACAGTTTTGAAACTGTAAACAGTTTCGCAGTGAAAAGCTCTGAAACTGTAAACAGTTCTGAAACTGTAAACAGTTTCCCAGTTGACGAGAAGCCTTATGTCAGCGTCATCGGCGACGTACCGGCAAGACTGCCCGCGGAGATTGAAGGCCCGGATGTTATTTCTGTAGACATATCGTCAGTAAAAAACGCGAAAAAGATTCTTTACGCGTGGGCAAACAATCCGAGGGACAGGCAGTTGTACAACAGCGACGGATTGCCCATGCTCCCGTTCAGGCTTGAATTCTAATAAGGAGAAACTTTAGCATGTTTGACTCAGGAAAAATCAAGAATGAGGTTGTTCAGTGGGTACGCGGTTATTTTGAGGAAAACGGAAAGGGCTGTAACGCCGTCATAGGAATCAGCGGCGGCAAGGACAGTTCCGTAACAGCCGCCATTTGCGTACAGGCTCTTGGAGCGCAGAGAGTCTATGGGGTATTGATGCCGCAGGGACAGCAGCACGACATCGACTATTCACGGGAACTTGTAGCCCATCTTGGGATAAAACATTTTGTTATAAACATAAAGGACAGCGTGGACGCTCTTTTGTCGTCCATAAAGGAGGGCGGGCTTTCAGCTAACAGGCAGGCGTTGATCAACATTCCCGCCAGAATCAGGATGACAACGCTTTACGCGGTATCGGCTACCTTGAATGGGCGTGTAGCCAACACCTGCAACTTAAGCGAGGACTGGATCGGATACTCGACAAAGTACGGGGACGCCGCCGGCGATTTCAGCCCGTTGTCGCAGCTAACGGTAACGGAAGTCAGGCTAATCGGCAAAGAACTGTCCCTGCCCTCAAAGATTGTAGACAAAGTCCCCGAGGACGGACTTTCCGGTCTCAGCGACGAAGAGAACATCGGCTTTTCCTACGAAGTACTGGACAGGTATATCAGAGAAGGCATTTGTGAGGACGCGGCAATCAGGGAGAAAATAGACAGGCTTCATGACATTAATTTACACAAGCTCAAGCTCATGCCTCATTTCAATTTTTGAAGGAAAAAATGGACACATGGACAGGAAGCCTGAATGTACTTCACAATAAAAAAGTTTGTATCAATAGCGGTGATTTTTCTGTCCGCCGTTTCCCTGTTTGCGCGTGATGTGGAAATAACGGTTATCGACATTGATCTTTTCCTGCCTCTTGAGGGAGCGATGATACGAAGCTGGGACGGAAAGGAGTATATCTGCGATGAGGACGGAAGGGCTGTTATTCAGGCGCCTGACGACAGACAGGTTGTTATCCATGCCGCCTATCCCGGATACGAAACGGGCAGGCTTGTTATTACCGTTACGGGCAATTCATTTACGGCTTCCCTAAGGCTTTCCGGCATCATGGAAAACCGGGAGCTTGTTATCGAAGCGGAAAGGCCCGGTTCAAGCGAAACAAGGACGGGACGAAGCGTCGCGGTTTCAGGCCGGGAGATTACGCAGACTGCCGAAATCGGAATCATTGAGGATGTGATGAGTTCCGTCAAGCTGCTGCCGGGCGTTGGCTATGCGGGTTTCTTCAACGCACAGCCGAGCATAAGGGGCGGCGATCCCGGCGACATGCGCGCGTCACTGGACGGCTATTATGTCTTGAACCCATACCACTGGGGAGGCGGTTATTCCATCTTCGATCCGCGCATGGTGGAAAGCGCGCAGCTTTCACACGGCGTGTTTTCAAGCCGTTACGGTCATTCCATTTCAGGTTTGCTGGAAATAACGACGAAGAAGCCCTCCCCCACCGAAACTCAATTTGAATTGGGACTGAATACAAGCGCTGCCAATTTCAACCTTTCCATTCCGTTAGCGGGCAAGGGGGGGATTTTGTTTATGGGGCGCGTTACCTACTACGATCCTGTTATCGCCATCGCGAAAGAGATGGGAAAATCAATCGAAGAGCTTTCAATCGTCAACTCTGTCCGCGTCGCTCCCTATATCAGAAGCGGAACCGTTACGGGAAATTACAGGTTTTCAGACAGGACGGAACTTACGGTAACAGGCTTCTTTGGCATGGACGGCGTCGGCGTATCCTATTTTAATTCCAGCAGTACAAGCGACTTGGAAAGCAGTTCGTCAATGGACTTCGACTGGACCAATTATCAGGGTTTTTTAAATTCAAGGTTCTTATGGAATCCTCGCAATGATATGCTGTTGAAATTTACTGTGGGAACGGGTTTTGAAGAGTCCCTTCTTGACGGCGATATGCGGTTCAATATTTACAACAAATCTTTTTTAAAGACATCCGCGAATGAAAGGTACTACACATATATTGGAAACCTGTTTGACAACCCCTACGATTTTTATACAAAAACATTTTACAAGCAATCGGATTCTTCTTTCAATGTACAGGGCCGCGTTGACTTTGACTGGGAGCTGGGAAGCGGGCTTATATTTGCCGCGGGTTTTCAGGAAATGTTTACCCAAAACAAATCCACGGGCAATCAGCAGGTAAGTGTGGAAAAGTATCTAAGCGATTTTGACAACGCGACACAGGAGAAACTCTTTAGCGATATGGGCGTAACAGACCCCGCCACAAAAACTTTCCTTCGCAATTATTTAATTGTCAGCGTCCCTCTCAATTACAATCCAGATGTTGAAAACAGATTATTCACTACCTCAGGCTTCGGGCTTATTGAATATCAAACGCCTAATAATAGAATAAAAACAGAACTTGGTATCCGCGTCGATCACTTCTATCTGAACGGCAATGGTTTCTCACTCCAATCGGCGCCTGCCGTAAACCCACGGTTAAATCTTGATTTCAATATTTTCAAGGATTGGGGTATTTTGCGGTCGTTTGACGTTAGCGTTGGAACCGGGCTTTTTTCGTCAATGAACAGCAATGTTTTTAGCGCGGAGGGAAAATACGAAATCAGCGAATTAAAACCGAACCGAAGCTGGACTTCAATCCTGGGGACAAGGCTGGAATTTTCAGGCGGCATTATTTTAAATATCGAAGGGTATTACAAGTATGTTTTTGACAGGATGTATGTCCCGGTAAGCGCGGGTCTTGAGGGCATTGACGTGCGTCCCAAATTCAACGGCGAAGGCAGGGTTTGGGGTATTGACCTCTCTCTGCAAAAATTGCAGTCCCGATGGTGGGACGGCTGGCTGTCCTATTCCTTCAGTTGGGCAAAGTACCGCGACCCTGACGGTGGAAACGCCGATATGGGCATTTCTGGCGGAACCCGCGACGGGTGGTACTTTCCCTCTTACCACCGTTTTCACAATCTTAATCTGGTTATTAATTTCAAACCCACGCCGAGTGTCAATATTTATACCCGTTTTGGGCTTGCCAGCGGCGTGCAGCTTTCCAGGCGTACCACAAACGAACCGTACAGTTACCCGGTATACATGTACGATCCTGACGATCCTGCAAACAATAAGTTTATAGAGGTTTATTACTGGCCTTCAACAAGGGACGAAAATAACCGCACTACTGTATCTCTTCCAATGGACATAAAACTATCCATCTTTGGAAGCAACGCAAACGGAAAGACAAGGTATGAAGTGTACGCCGCTGTAGAAAATGTCCTTGCGCTATTGTATACTGCTCAGGGAAACACAAGTTTCAACAGGTACACAGGGCAGATTGAGACGGGCAGCAATGCGGCAAGTTATGAGATACCTATCCCAATACCTTCTTTTGGGTTTAAAATAAGTTACTAGAAGGAATATTGATGAAATATTTATTCAACTTAAAATACCTTGCCGCCTGCGCCGCCGCGTTTGTACTATGTTCCGGCTGTATTTCCGTGTTTGAAAAAGCGGGACAGATGATCGACGGCTCCGCATTCGCGGAAAAAAAGATAGCCGTCTACTACGGGGAGGGTACGGAAGTTACCCTAGTACAAAACAAGGCAGGCGAACAATCGGTCATTATTACCCTGACAAGATTTCCAATGATGAAGCTGCGCGGCACTTTTCCAAATGAAAACGGAGAGTTTTTCCTTACCTCGCTGGAATATCTGGGCGGAAATGTTCACGGCTGGAATGAGTACACCATGGATCTGTCGGGCGAGGGGGAACTGTTATTGGCTGAAACGGCGGTTCTCTCCATAGACAGGGAAATTGAGCCGGTGCAAATTTCAGCCGGTCGTATTCACCGCTATGACACCCGTATTGTAGGAGGCGACGCTTTGACAAGCCTGCGCAACCGGCACGAACGCATTGTTTCAATTGTCGAATGGATGGCTTCAATAGAAGGCGCTCCATCCGGGCAGACCATCAAAATTTTTGAGAAATACTGGAAGCCTCTTTTATTCCCTGAAATGGTTTCCAAAAAAACAAAGCCGGACGGCTGGTCGCTGGAAGGAGACCTGTTTGTAAGCGCCGAGGACATAAAATGGAACACAAGTTACACGGAGCGGGTTTTCCCGGAGGAACTCCGTCAGATCCGTAATTCGGGAACTCTGCTTCGGGATTGGGAAGAAGCCCTGTCATGGATCTATCTGGAATATGAATGGGAGAACATCAAGGAAATGCTTTCCCACAGAATAATTTTACAACAAAAAAAATGAGGTAATGTATGGAAACTTCAACGTTCTCAGTATTGGAACTTTTTCGGCTTGGGGGAATCTTCATGTGGCCCCTGCTTTTCTTTTCTGTCGCGACAATCGCCATCTCACTTGAACGCGCCATCTACCTCCTGTACCACAATCTGAGCATTGACAATCTGGCAGCGCAGGTTTGCGGTTATGTGAAATCCGCCAGCTATGCAGAAGCCCGCGAATACCTGTCAAAACTAACAAAACGCCGCATGGGCGCGCGTATCCTTCTGGCGTTGCTGGAACACTCAAAGCCGGGAGCTGGTTTTTCAGAACACCGCGCCGAACGGGCTGCCGAAACCGAGGCAATGAACTGCATCAACTCACTTGAAAACGGATTTAACTTCCTGACTGCCCTCGGCTCCCTTTCGCCGTTGACAGGCTTTTTGGGAACAGTATCGGGCATGATTGGCGCTTTCAGATCGATAGCCGAAGCTACGGAAGTAAACGCGCAGATTGTCGCGAACGGTATTTATGAGGCACTCATCACCACGGTGTTCGGGCTTGTAATCGCGATTATAGCCATGATCTTCCATTCAATTTTCAGCCACATCGTTGACAAATTCGCCGCCAGCGTTGAGAGAGCCTGTTCCAATGTAATAGCCCTTATCGCTGAACAAAACGAAATTGAAAAGGAAGAAGTAAAGGGCGGACATGAAAATTAAACGCCTTAAAAAGCAAACCTTTCAGGATTCCAGCGCGTCAAGCGACGTCGCTTTTTTGCTGATTATCTATTTTATTGTTATCGCCGGATTCAACATCAACAAGGGTTTTTTAATAAACCTTCCCGCAAAAGATTCGACAAGGCTTATACTGAGGGATGACCTTCTGCGTTTTGAAATGGACGCGGGAGGAGGAATTATCTTCGAAGAAGATATTATTGATATTCCACACGCGAAATCATTGATCCAAACCGCTCAAATATACAATCCCAACATCGCAGTAATCATTACAATAGACGGACAGGCTCAATGGCAGGATGTCGTGTACTTCGTGGAACTGGCGCAGGATTTAAAAATCGATTCCTTTTCCTTCTCAATGAAGAAGGAGAATCTATGAAGCTGAGGCGCAGGAAAAAAAGTTTTTATATTCCCCTTAACTCAATGTCCGACGTAGCGTTTCTCCTTTTGATCTTTATCATGCTGGTAGCGTTGATAAATTACAGGAAGGAAGTGAAAATCGAATACCCGGAGGCAAGAACGGCTCTTAGAACAAGCGCCGAAAAAAATCTTGAAGTGTGGGTAGATAAAGACGGCGGAATTTACCTTGACGGAGAGGCAAGCGATTTTTCCATGCTGGAATATAAAATCGCAGACCTTTACCGGACGGCGCCTGATACAAGGGTGCACATTATCGCCGACCGCTATACTCCCTACGAAAAAATAAATTCAATACTGGAGGTATTTCAGCTTCTCCAGTACCGCGTTGTAAGCTTTGTGGTAAAAAACAATGAATGAAAAATTTTTACGTCCTTTAATTTTTATTTTCGCCGCTGCTTTACATCTGCTCGTCATTTTTTTCCTGGTCTTCGATACGCAAAAACTCGCTCAGGAAGAACCGGAGAACGCCAGAGTAATGAAGCTTACCGATCTTGACGAAATCCCCCCGCCGCCGCCTCCAGAACCGGAACCTGAAATTCCACAGGTTGAAGCCATTGCCGAAACCATGATTGAGACCGACACCCCTCCTGTGCAGGAAGTAGTCGCCGCCGGAACGCTTTTAACTGTCACGCCTATTATTGCTGAGCCTGAGGAGGATGACTACCTTCCCGCGCACTTGGTCTCCAAAGTGCCGGTATTTGACGAGAGGGCAATTTTAGCCGATCTTGTCTACCCTCCCATTGCCATGCGTTCCGGCATTCAAGGCAGGGTTATTCTGGAATTGTTTGTCAATCGCGCGGGCGTTGTGCAGAGCATCACTATTTTGCTTGAAGAACCTGAAGGCAGGGGTTTTGGCGAAGCTGCGGTAAGGGTGTTTACGGGCAGGAAGGCAATAACCCCCGCTACGTCAAATAATGAACCTGTCTCGATCCGTTACCGTTATCCGATAAGTTTCACAATAAGGTGACATCCATTCTAAGAAAATCGCAAAAATTTTCCGGTCAGCTTTCAATTCTTCTGTGCGCCGTTTTATGGAGCACGTCGGGACTTTTTATAAAACTTGTAAGCTGGCATCCGGCTCTCATCGCGGGAGGCAGGAGTTTCCTGGCTGTTTTCTTCCTTATTGCCCTGCGTCTCAGGCAGGAAAAACCAAAAAAGATCCTCCCGCTTTTCACTTCCGGTTTCTGGTACGCAGCGACAATGATTCTCTTCGTCATCGCGAATAAACTGACATTTTCAGCTAACGCAATACTGCTTCAATACACCGCCCCTGTATGGGCATGTCTATTGGGATGGTTTTTTCTAAAGGAAAAACCGCATTGGGAACACTGGCTCTCTTTAAGCCTTGTATGCCTGGGAATGTTCCTCGTTTTCTCAAACGGGCTTTCAGGAGGCGGCTTTCTGGGAGACTGCCTTGCCCTTATCTCCGGCGTTACCTTTGCCGCCAATTCGGTGGCGTTACGCGCGCATAAGGAAAGCAACCCTCTGGATATTATGATCTGCGCCCACATAATATGCGCCGTTTTTGCCGTTCCGTTCCTCTTTATCTTCCCGCCGGAATTGAACGCCGGCAATATTCTTGCCATTCTATTCATGGGTATTTTTCAGATAGGGGCGGCTTCCGCTCTTTTTGTTTACGGCATAAAACGTATCCGTGCAGTTCAGGCAATGCTTACAGCGTCAATTGAACCTGTCCTGAACCCCGTCTGGGTTTTACTGGTAACGGGAGAGAAACCAACCCATTCCATAATAGCCGGAGGCGTAATTATCGTATCTGCTATAATTTTTTCTTCTATAATCAGCAAACGCCGGACTGACGGCTAAATTTCTAGTAAATCAACATCGCGTCTCCGTAGCTGAAGAAACGGTACTCCTCGCGGATTGCCTCGGCGTAACTTTCAAGGATCAACTCCCTTCCGGCAAACGCGGACACAAGCATCAACAATGTTGAAAGAGGGGTGTGGAAATTTGTAAAAAGAGCGTCAACTATTTTAAACTGATAGGGAGGGTAAATAAAAATTGACGTACTCTGCCGTCCGCGTTTAATCCCGTCTTCGCCAAACGCGCTTTCCAGAGTGCGAAGGCTTGTAGTCCCAACGGCGATAATCTTCCTGCCCTCCTTTTTTGCCTTTTCTATAAGCGCGGCGTTTTCCTCCGTTATGACAAACTTTTCTTCGTGCATTCTGTGTCTTTCAACATTAACGCTGCGCACGGGAAGGAAGGTCCCCAGCCCCACATGCAATGTTAAAAAAGCGCTTTCTATGCCGAGGGCGGCAATCCGATCCAGAATTTCGCGTGTAAAGTGAAGTCCCGCTGTAGGGGCCGCCGCGGAACCTGTCTCTCTTGCGTAGATCGTCTGATAACGCTGCGCGTCAAGAGATGAATCCTTTCTCTTTATATAAGGCGGCAGCGGAATGTGCCCGTACTTTTCAAGCCACTGTTCGTCTACAGTTCTGTCAAACTCCAGATTTAAAAACTCCCCGTCCGCGCCCAAAACGACAGCCTTCGCTGTCGGCGAGCCTTCGTTATCTGAAAAAATATAGCGGCTTCCCGCTTTTTTCCGCCGGGCGCGTTTGGCAAGCGCCTTCCAGACATTACCGGCTTCGTCTTTTTTTTCCAAGAGCAGGAATTCAACTTCCGCGCCCGTCTCTTCATTCCTTCCCGCAAGCCGCGCCTTGCGTACCCTTGTGTCGTTGAACACCAGCAGGGGCTTTTCTCCTGAAGGACTTAAGAAATTTTTACCGCAGAGAATATCGGGTAATTCAGCAATCACCGTATGGGAACGTTTACCCGTTACGCGATCAAGGGTCATAAGGCGGCTTTGCCCGCGCTGTTCGCGGGGATACTGAGCGATAAGACGCCCGGGAAGCTCAAAGGAAAAGTCGAGCGTCTTCATGAAAAGAGAGAGTTTTCGCCGCCGGTGTTAGGCGCAATTCCCAAATGACCGTATGCGAGGCTTGTTACCATCCTTCCCCTGGGACTGCGCTGCAAAAGACCGGCTTGTATTAAATACGGCTCGTAATAATCTTCCAGAGTTTCAACGGATTCGCCTATCGAAATAGCGAGAGTTTCCGCTCCAACAGGGCCGCCCTTGTAGCGTTCGATGATGATTTTAAGAATTTCCCTGTCCTGCTTTTCAAGACCAAGCTCGTCTATCTCCAGCCGCTCAAGACCGTCTTGGACCACAGGTACGGTAATGGAAGACTCACCGGAAAACTGGGCGAAATCCCGCATCCGTTTTAAGAGCCGGTTTACTACCCGCGGAGTGCCCCTTGAGGATTTCGCCAGAAGACAGACCGCGTCATCCTTAATTTTTATATCAAGAAGTCCCGCCGAACGGCGCACGATAGCCTGCAAATCGTCCTGTTCGTAAAAAGAAAAACGGCAGGTAATTCCAAACCGGCTTACAAGCGGACTTGAAACTCCCCCCGCCTTGGTAGTCGCCCCGACAAGGGTAAACGGCTTAATGGAGATTCTAAGGGTTCTTGCCATCGGACCCTGACCTATCACCCAGTCAATTCCGTAGTCTTCCATCGCGATGTACAACAGCTCTTCGATAGCGGGTTTAAGCCTGTGAATTTCGTCAATAAAAAAGACGTCGCCTTTTTTTAGATTGGTAAGAATACCGACCAAATCCTTGGGCTTGTCAAGGGCGGGCGCGGTAGTCTGCACAAAACCGGTTTCCAGTTCGTTTGCCACAACCTGCGCCAAAGTGGTTTTGCCCAAACCGGCAGGCCCTATCAAAAAAAGATGATCCAGGCTTTCGGCGCGCTGTTTGGCTGTGGAAATAAAGACCGAAAGGTTTTCCTTCATCCCCTTCTGCCCCATAAATTCAGAAAGGTATCTGGGACGCAGAGTCATATCCCTGTCATCGTCTTCGACAATTTGCGGACGTACAGGGCTTGTGTTTTTCTCCATCTCACGCCCCGCTTAGATACACAATGGCTTCTTTAAACAGCAGTTTTTCCCGTACATCGTCCGCAAGAGATGGATCTATGGCGGCATCCGCTTTCGCGAGCGCTTCGGCGGCGGAACGCCTGTCGTAACCCATTGCCGCCAACGCTTCAACAAGGTCGTTGTAGGGAGAAGAGTAAACGGAAACATCCTGAGCATGGACAAGTTTGCCCTTCAGTGAAAGGAGCATTTTTTGGGCGGTCTTTTTTCCAAGACCCGGAACCGCTTCAAGCCGGGCAAGATCCCCGGCTTCCAGCGCGTGTTCAAGATCATCCTGACTGATACCGCCCATTATTTTAATCGCGCCCCTCGGACCGATACCCTCAACTTTCAAAATTTCCAGAAAAGTAGCGCGGCGTGTTTCATCGGAAAAACCGAAAAGCCGCATTTGATCCTCACGGTGGTACAGCCATGTAAAGACCCTGCATTCCCTGTTCGGGACAAGGGCGGCAAGGTCATTTACAGGCATGGCAATTTCCCATTCAATGTCGCCTGTAAGGATAAACGCCGTTTCGCTGCCTTTTGCGCTGACAATACCCCTGATACTGTTAAACATAGCACTGAGCATACCATTTTATTTAAAAAAAAACACGTTTTCTCTTGACTCCAATCCTGAAATACGATATAGTTAGTCTAGTCAGACTATACTGTAAAAGAGGTATCAAAATGAATACACAGACTGTAAACAAAAAAAGGGAAGAATGGCAATTACAGGAGGCAAAGGCTATGTTCAGCGAAGTTATCAAGGCGGCGGCGGTAAAGCCGCAGATCATCACGGTACACGGAAAAGAGACCGCGGTTATTCTCTCAATCAAGGAGTACAAAAAACTCGCAAGCCCCAAGCAGACTCTTTTTGAGTTTATCCAAAGCTCTCCCCTGCGCGGTATGGAACTGGAACTACCGCCCCGGCAGCCGGAAGAAATGAGGGAGGTTCTTCTTTGAAATACCTTTTGGATACGAACGTAATTTCCGAACTGCAAAAAACAAATTGCAGCCAAAATGTCAAATCCTTTGCGGACGCGATAAGCTGGGAAGATATGTACATATCCGCGATTTCCATGGGGGAGATTTGTTACGGCATGGAGAAACTTCCCGCCGGCAAGAAGAAACACGAGCTTGCGATTTGGCTTTACACAAAACTACCCGAATGGTTTGACAGCCGCGTTATAGAGCTTGACGCCGAGGTAATGCTTGAATGGGGAAAAATCCGCGCCAGGGCAGGCAGAACATTGCCGGTCGTAGACTCAATGATAGCCGCCTGTGCCATAGCCCATCACCTGTTTCTTGTTACCAGAAATATAAGGGACTTCCAGGACATCGAAGGCATCAACTTAATCAACCCCTGGGAATTTTAGTTTTCCAAACTGCCACTATTTGTGGCACCGCTGTTCGCGGCACCGCTATTTGCGGAACCGCTGTTTGCGGAACAGATGGCGGCTCCAAGAGCGTCCGCGGCGTGGTCCGGCTTTGGGACATCGTCAAGACCCAGAATGATCCTTACCATTTCCTGCACCTGTTTTTTTCCGGCTGCGGCATGACCTACGACACCCATTTTGATTGTGTTAGGCGTCAATTCACGAAGGGGAATCCCGTTCTCCGCTATCGCCGCGGAAATGACACCGCGCGCCTCAGCCACAGGAATCGCGCTTGAAACATTTTTCCCGAAGTACAGGGTTTCAATGGCGGCTTCCGTGGGCCTGTATTTGTCAATGATTGAACGGATGGACTGTTGGATAAATAAAAGCCTCCGCGCGCGCGGAATATCGGGTTTTGTCTCTATAATGCCGTGATCAACATAACGGATGCTTCCGCTTCCGCTGTCAAGCACTCCCCAGCCCGTACCGGCAAGACCGGGATCAATACCCAGTATCCTTCGGGTAACCTGAACTTTTTCACAGGCTCCAACGTTTGCCGCTCTTGTGTTATTCCGCTTCAAAGCCTTCCGGGATTGCGATATTGCAATAGACGTTTTGTACGTCGTCGTTTTCTTCAAGTTTGTCAATCAACCTGAGAGCTTTGGCGGTCCCGTCGTTATCCAGCGTAACTTCAGCGTCCGCCACCATGCTTATCTGCGCGCTGGTGGTTTCAAATTCTTTTTTTTGAAGCGCGTTCAATACAGATTCAAAATCTTCAGGAGCGCTTGTTACCTCAATTATACCGTCCGACAGTGAAACGTCTTCCGCGCCGCCTTCAAGCGCCGCTTCCATAACATCGTCCTCGGTGTATTTCTCGCCGTCCATGGTTATAATACCCTGACGCTTGAAAAGCCTTGAAACCGAACCCGTAGTGGCAAGCTGACCGCCCGCGCGGGTAAGAATATTGCGGATATCGGCGGCTGCCCGGTTCTTATTGTCTGTCAAAACCTCGATAAAAATAGCGACGCCGCCGGGGGCGTATGCTTCGTAAACAAGTTCCTCATAGTTTACGCCCTCAAGCTCTCCCGTTCCTTTTTTTATGGCCCGTTCAATATTGTCCCTGGGCATATTGGCGGCTCTAGCTTTAAGGATCGCCGTCCGCAGCCGTGGATTACCCTCCGCATTTCCGCCGCCCATGCGAGCGGCAATGGAAATTTCCTTGATCAGCTTGGTGAACATCTGACCGCGTTTCGCGTCAGCGGCTCCCTTTGCGTGCTTAATCGTCGCCCATTTACTGTGGCCCGACATGATGGCTCCTTTTAGTCAGAATGAGAAAACTTATATCCCAACAGAATTAGTTCTTTCCTTTCTGAATAGACTTAGTTATGGTATCATCAACACATTTTTCATACCATTCATAGGAAAACGGTTCCTTCTCCCTGATAGCGGTTTTTATTTGAAGCTCCAGATTATCCTTACAGACTTCACACACACTGTGGTTGGCATAATAAAAAAGAGCGTTGCCGGTTTTAGAATCGTCAACCTTCTTCTTGCATGTATCACAGGTTATGGTTTGCATTAAGACCTCCTGATCTTTTGTATTGAATACAGTATACAAAAAAATTTATAATGTGTCGAGTGCCTATGAATGAAAATGAAAGAAAAATGTTTCTTATAGAAAAATCGGCTTTCAGCCCGAAAAATCCTCTTATAATCGCCGAGTTGGGAACGTCTCACAACGCGGATATTGTCAAAGCAAGGGAAATGACCGCCGCCGCCGCGCAGGCAGGGGCCGCCTGCGTCAAATTCCAGATGGTCTTTGCCGATGAGATTCTCCACCCCAATACCGGGGACGTGCTCCTTCCCGGGGGCAGGATCAGGCTTTACGACAGGTTCAAGGCTCTTGAAACGCCGCCGGAGTTTTACGCGGAAATCAAGGAATACGTTGAATCCCTTGGGCTTTTGTTTCTCTGCACCCCATTCGGCCTAAAAAGCGCTTCCCTCCTCCGTGAAATAAAGCCCAAGGTTGTAAAAATCGCCTCCCCTGAGCTTAACTTTACCGGCTTGCTTGAGGAAATAGCCGCGTGGAAATTACCAGGCAGTAAACTGCCAGTTTTGCTTTCTTCCGGCGTTTCGCTCCTCTCGGACATTGAAGAGGCGGTCTCTATCCTTAAACCTAGTGTAAATGTCTGCCTCTTGCACTGCGTAACAAGCTACCCCGCCCCAGAGACCGACTATAATCTGAGGGTTCTCCCCAACCTGTCGGCTATTTTCGGCGTCCCCTCCGGCGTAAGCGACCACAGCGGCGATCCCGCGCTTGTTCCCGCGTTGGCGGTAAGCATGGGAGCGGCTGTCATAGAAAAGCACTTCTGCCTTTCCAGAACTGACTCCGGCCTTGACGACCCCATCGCCCTGCCGCCGGATGAATTCTCACAAATGACAAGGGCAATTCGCCGCGCCGCCGAAATTGGGCCGGAAGAGACTATCGCCGAGTACAGCCGCGAACGCGGGGATGCTCTTGTCCAACAGGTTTTGGGAAACGGCGTAAAGGAACTAGCCCCTTCGGAAAAAGCCAACTACCGTCATACAAACCGCTCCATTCACGCAATGCGGGACATTCAAAAAGGCGATGTCTTAAAAAAGGGCGATTACGCCTGCTTAAGAACCGAAAAGAACCTCCGCCCCGGGCTTGAGCCATGCTGGGAAAAAGCCCTCGAAGGGAGAGCCGCGCGTAACTTCATCCCGGCGGGAGAGGGGATAAGATTTGAAGACGTGTAACAGAGCTTCTGTGTTTGCCTTTCTACAATGATCCGTGAATAGATGGCGGTGCAGGCTGCGCACAACCCAACCGGGCGCTAGACGGCTGTGGCGTATATCTACGCACGCTCTGGCGTGGCGTTTCCTGAATTCACACCGTGCGCGCCCGGCTGGTCTGCGCACAGCCTGCCCTGTCTTGCTTTTCATGGTACTTTTTTAATAGGATGTAAATACAGAAGCCATGTTTCCTTAACGGGCAGGGTGAAAAACAGCTTGATGGTACTCTTGTGTCTCGCTGAATCACATATCTTCACCTGGTAGATACGGTTCATAGGGAGCATCGAAAGGGACTCTATAAAAATAGTCAGTAGGATCATCTTCAGGGCGAAACAAATTTATCAACCAATTTAAATAATCCCCGGCATCAATTGATATTGTATTTTCATCTATTATGGTTATTATTATTTCCCTTCTTTCATTTGGTTCGTCGTAAATATGACCAGTTAATACTACTTGATTTCCCCGCAATTCTTTTTCTTGTCCATAAAAAACATTACCTTGAGCAAGAGCAATGTAAAGGCCATCACTCGAATTTAAATCAATTAATACGGCTTCAAAACAACTCACATTTTCACCCCATGAGAAAATATATTTTCTAGTATATCGGTGTTTTACGTATTCCCATACTCCGTTAATAACGTCAATGTAAAAAGAACCGCTTTCTGTGTAAATGTAGCCGCTTTCAGTGTAGACGAAACTGCCTTTAGGTAGTGACGGCTTTACTTCATCCTCCGGCGTTTGCAGGTTTACCGTGTAATCGGCAGGGGCGGAAAGCAGATCCGGCGTAACAGTGTCGTCAATCTCACTTTGAGTAATGTTGCCGGTACCCTTATTGCAGCCGGTACAAAGTACAATTACCGTTAGTAAAATTATTGCTTGACACTTCATTTTGTTGCTCCTTAATTGGAATACGCTTCGAGTGAGCGGTTAAAATTAGTGTTGTAGCTTTCCAGTATTCCCAATTCTGAGGCGTACTTGCCTCCGCCGAGACTGGCGTTTATCGCGTTCAAGTGACCCGACAATGAATCGATGATTTGCAGGCACATGTTCAACTCTGCGATAATATTCCCGCGCATTACTGCCATTTCGGGACTGTCCTCTACAACAGGCTGCCCTCCTGAAGTTTCGCCTGAAGAGTTCCTTGCCGCCGTTATGCGCTCATTTCTGTGCCTGTTGAACTCCGCTTGAGCCTGGTTGATGACTGCCGCCCTTGTCCCGATGTCGATAAGACCCCTTGTCAGGGCTATATACCCCTCTGCCTCACGCACTCTCGCGTCGGCGATTAGGATACCCGGCTCAGAATTGTAAACCACCGGAAAGGGGCCCTCCCTGATTGTCCTGCCGGAAGCGTCCTCATAGCTCAAAGTAAAATTACCAATTACGGACGCGGCGTTGAACGGCCTTTCCAAAACGGCTTCCGCCACGATGGTCTCATAGTCCCCGTTATGAAGTGTGTCCAGTGAATAGTGGACGGTGTTGCCGCTTGTCCAGTATGAATAACCCCATGTCTCACGCAGCGTAATACCGTCGGAGAGAACAAGTTCCATTCTAAGGTTCCTTGCCGCGGCAACCACAAGCCTGTCCAACTCACTGCCGAAAGTCTGTTCCATTACAGTCCGGTCAGAAATAAAGCGTGATGAACCTCCGCCCGCTATCGCCATATCTACCATGAGGCTGATGTCCGCCTGCTCACCCAACGCTATAGTGGAAATATTAATGCCACGTCCTTTATAGCTCTCGCATGTGTCAAGGAACTCTTTCCTGCTCTTCCCGCTTCTATTGTCCATTCCGTCGGTAAGGAGAATGACCCGGTTTGTATAATCCTGCCTGAAATTGACCATTACCTGATTGTAGCCCATCTCCATTCCGCCAAAGATATTCGTGTTGCCCCGCGGTCTTAAGGCGTCAACCTGCCTTCTGAATTGATCCCGATCCTGCTGATTACTTATATGCGCAGGCCTGATTAGAAGTTCGGCTCTGTCGTCAAAGATAACCACCGACACAAAATCCTGCGGACGCACCTGTCCTATAAAAATATGAAAGGATTCCTTAACCCAGTCCAGTTTATCCTGACTCGACATGGAACCGCTTATGTCGATTACAAAACTGATATTCATGGGAGGTAAAGCGGAAAAGTTCTCCTTCTTTCCCCTCAGCCCCATAAAAAGATACGCGGTATTATCCCTGAAGCCGGCGGCAGGTATCACATTCAAAGCCCCGGTTTGGGGGAATGGATAGCCGTAGTCGCTCTGCGCGATATAGGCATCAACGTAAACTTCTTCCGGCGGAATTATCCGCCCAAGCCCCGCAAGGTAACTCCCGCGTTCCGACGAGGAAGTGGCAGAGCTTCCCCCGGCGAAAAGAGCCGCCTGTATCAAAAAGACCCCAAGAAAAAGAAAAAACAACCTTTTCATGCAGGTATTATAACACTATTTGTTGTAAGATATAAATACATAAACCGTGCTGTCCGCATGGGAGCGTTTGACAAGGCCAGCGAGGTTCCGCATCGTATCAGGGTTAAAATGAAGAGCCTGATTGCGCGATACCTCTCTTTTGGTGATATACTAATATGTGAGGAAAAGAACGATGCATAAAAAATTAAGTAAGCAACAACCAGAGACGCAGGCTCTTTTTTCCCAATTTGGTACTCCATCAAAGCTGGTTTAAATGAAGAAGATGTTTTTGATAGTAGTGTTAAAAATCTGCGTCGTGTCATTATATGGACAACAATTATCTGATGTAGAATTCCTTAAATTGTCCCTTGAGGAAAAAGTAGATGTTTTTTTTAATACATATATGGATGGTCATACACATATTAATGTTTCCATGTTTGCTGGGTATATTGTTTTTAACCACGGTTATGCGGTTATGCCATTCATAAAAGAAAGATTAGAACAGGCGAATTATTTTTCCTTTACAACCGAGCCGAAGAATATCACGCTAACTTTAATTGCATACCTAATGGCATCATTGCACACTTATTCAGGATATGAATTTAATCCTGAAGTGCCAGTTTATGAACTAATGAATGATGAAATCCAATGGTTCTTTGATGAATATATGCGTCGCATTGATGAATACATTCTCGTTTATCGGATAGTAGATGAAGTTGTTATGAATAGTAGTATAGATATTAGCTGGGTTACTTGTTTTACGACATACCATAGAGGTACCATTGTTGAATTTGGTTATCCTTTCTTCGGTGATAAACCAATTAAATATTGCGGGAATGATTTGAAACGGTACTTTGAGGAACGGCTAGGGATTAATGACTTAATAATAGATTATTCTGCATTTGATGAATAAAAAGCACACGCAACGGTGTCTGTCACCCCTACACATTGTCCCATTATCAGCGGCGCACTCCGCCCCTGCCTCCGCTGTAGGCTCCGCCGTTGTCGCCTATGCTTGTAATGATGCCGGTCAGCCGTATATCGACACGTTTACTGCCGTTTATGAATAGTGAGTATGTTTCGCCTGTTTTAAAGGACGGGGAGGTGAATCCCGATAACGAATAGGCGGTCTTGCTTGTGTACTCTAGCAGTGTGTTTCCTCTTGAGTTCTTAATGGTGATAACACTGCCGGAAGGCTGCTGTCTGGCATAGGATACAAATAAAACAGGCTGTGTGGAATTCTGCGAAACGCTCAGCACGCTGCCCGCCGTTATCAGCTCCCCTCCTGTAACAAGCAAACTGCCGTCAAAGTCAATCGCGCCTTCCATCATCTGGGATGGGCCGCTGATTTTGACTGTGCCGCCGTCAATGAAGACGTTGCCGTTGGAGTCGATACCGTCATGTTGCGCGTATAGATCGACCGTACCTCCAGAGATACGGACAAATATACTGTTATTTATCGATCTGCCCCAGCCCATCCTGCCTCCTGACAAACTGCCGTCAGCGGCGTTTACGGCGTCGTCTCTTGAGACGACAACAATGTTTCCGCCGCTGATTGTTACGGAAAGACCTTCTATCCCTTCATAGCAAACGGGAATGTTGATGTCCCCGCCGGATATTATTACCGCGCCGTCTCCGTGAATAGCGTCGTCTCCGGTTCTGATATTCAATTTGCCCGATGTGATAACAACATTGTCGTTTGAGTGTACGCCGTCGTCGTGCGCGTCTATGGTTATATCACCGCCTGTGATGTTTACCAATTTACCGGCTTTTACGCCCTTCATACTGACGGAATCTACCGCTGTCTGGAGAGGGCTCTGTCTGCCCCATCCTCTACTTTCCGTCCGCACGGGCGCGGAGACGCTTCCGCCGCCTGAAACAATGTTAAAAATACCGCCCGCTATTGTAAGGACGCTTTCGGCCTGTATTCCATCGTTATACGCTTTTATGTTAAAAGCGCCGCCGGTTATGGTAATAAAGCCCTTTGTCTCGTCCTCGTTATTGGATTGTATACCATCTCCTCCGGCTTCAAGCGTAAAACGTCCGTCGCTTATCACGACCGCGTCGCGTCCACGAATCGCGTCTCCAACCGAATTGACCGAGATAACGCCGCCTGTGACCGCAAGAGTGTCCTGTGCGCGTATTCCGTGCCTGTTGTTTCCCGTAACGGCAAGAAGCCCGCTTCCAGTTATGCTTAAACTGTCCTGTATATATATCGCGGAATTTTCTTCATCCGAAGCTGTTCTGCCGGAACCGTCCGAGACCGTATTTTGCGTTCCTGCCTCAATAATTAGTACAACTTCTTTTGATTTGGGCGCGTAAATAGCGGGGCCTGTTTCATTGTGCAGGGATACTCCGTTCAACACCAGACTGATAGTATCGTTCTTTCCCGCGTCAATCAGAACCTGCCCGTTTTCAAGCGTACCGGAAAGCACGTATGTGCCCGGCTCCTTGATAGTGAGCGTTCCACCCGCAAAAGACGCGCCGGAACCGGTAATACGCGCTGTAGAGCCGTTAAATACGATTACAGCCGCGTTGTTCTCATCCCATGAAGCGTTTACGTATCCTTGGGTGTATTCAGAAGCAAACACTCCCCTGTCGTTACTTATACGATTGCTCTCCGGCTGCGTTTTTGACATACATCCCGACAGCAGGACCACGCCCAAAAGCCATGTAAATCCAATTAAACGCATTTATTATAACTCCTCTCCGTCGCGCTTATCGCGGCTGATTATCACATTCAGGTTTCCGTTTCGCAGGCGAAGCTCATCTATAAGCTCCTTCGGCATTGAAGCGGATTTCAGCCGGACATGATAAGTAAGTTCATACAGATTGCCCATATTGGCGATCTTGACCTTGTCCAGTTCAAAGTCTACAGCGTATTTGGCGAAAATGTCATCAAACATTCCGTCATAGTTTACACTTTCAGGGATTGTAATTCTTATAACGATGGTATGCGCCCTCCCCTCTCCAAAGCGAATACACACCAGCAAAACACTGACAGCGCCGGACAGTAAAAGAAAAATGAGCGCGTAAAACAGGTACCCCATTCCTGTAACAAGACCCAACGCCATTGCAATAAATAAACTGCATATATCCCTGGCGTTTCCCGGAATGGAGCGAAACCTTACAAGACTGAACGCCCCCATGACTGCGATGCCCGCGCCTATGCTGCCGTTTACAACTGTTATAATTACCTGCACTGTAACGGGCAGTAAAACAAGAGTTACCGCCATGCTTTTACTGTATTTATTTCTGAACATATATACGGCGGCCACGGCAAAACCGTATATTAACGAACACACTGTACACAGCAGAAAACTGTTAATAGCCGGTATTTCATTTGTTACTCTGTCAAAAATAATATCAAACACTTTATCGTCCCTTCTTTAGTAGAGTTGTTCGGAAACTTCAGTTTCTGAACAACTACCTTAATGCAGCATTTTTGTAAGGCTGACTTTGAAAAAGTCAAGCCTGAAAAAATGCAAGGCTTGTGAGGGAACCAACCGGGGTCCCGAACAAGTCAAGTATATCCTGATTTTGGCAAAACATTGTGTCTAAATTATGACTTTTTTCTAATATTTATTACACAGCCTTTCAATCACAATTTAGCCACAATTATGTGTTATACTGCGAAGCATGAGGGAAAAGCGCGGTATTTTGATCATAGACGATGAACCGAAGATCCTCGATCTTGTAAAGTCGTACCTCCAGATGAACGGCTACACCGCGTTCTGCGCCAAAAACTGCGCGGAAGGCATGGCCTGTTTTGAGCAGTACGAGGGATCGCCCAATCCGGTGCTTCTTATTTTGCTTGACCTTATGCTTCCTGATGGTTCGGGCGAGGAGTTCTGCAAAAAAATACGCCAGAGGTCTGATGTGCCCATTATTATGATCACCGCAAAGGTAGACGAGGCAAGCATTATCCGCGGTCTTAACATCGGCGCGGACGATTATGTGCGCAAGCCCTTTAGCCCGAGGGAACTTATAGCCAGGGTGGACGCGGCCCTGCGGCGCAGCACAGACGCGGCTGTGAGCAGGACCACCGGCTTTTTTTTGTACGATGATCTATCTGTAGATATGGAGAACAGGCTTGTCAGCCGCGCCGGGGAAACGGTTAATCTGACACGGGACGAATACAATATTCTTACCCTGCTTATGTCAAGGCAGGCGAAGATCTTTACGCGGGAAGAAATACTGGACGCGATCAAGGGAGACAATTACGACGGCTTTGACAGGTCTGTTGACACTCATATAAAAAAACTCAGGGCGAAGATTGGCGACAACCCCAAAGCGCCAAAGTACATTGCTACAGTCTACGGCATGGGATACCGGATCGGAGGGAGTTAATATGAAATTCAATTTTTCCATCAGTCTGCAAAACCGCCTTGCCCTCACCTACGCTCTCTTTATAAGTCTGGCTCTGTTGATATTGATTCTCGTGATTAACCATTTTACAAGGACGATGTTTAACTCACTTGTAAAAGAAAACATTGCCGCAAGAAGCCACGAGATCGTAAGGGTTATGGGAGAACAGTACCGCCCCGGCAGAAGGTACTTTGATATCGCGGCGGTTGAGGCAATGGGGGATCTTTTCGCGCAGGAGGGCTACATAGTTACCCTGGAAGATGAACAGGGGAACCTTGTCTGGGACGCGCGTTCCCGCGATATGCCCCGCGCCGCAAACGTACCGCGCCGCGTACCAAACCGCATGGATGACCGCTTCGGCGCGGATGACCAGATGAAAAAAGAACGGTTCCCCCTTAATGACGGAAACAACCGGGTAGGGACGATCAGTATAGAAACCTTCGGCTCCCTTTTTTACAGTGAAACCGAATCGGCATTTTTAAGATCTCTTAACCGCCTTCTTTTTCTGGCGGGATTTGTTCTTACCGTAGTCTCTATTTGTATTTCCATTCTGCTTTCCCGCACTATCGCAAAACCGATCCTCAAGGCCGGCGAAGCGGCACGGCGTATAGCGCAAAGCCGAAAGCCCTCCAATTCAGGACAGCCGGCTCCCGCGCGCCCTGTTATCAGGGTTGACGAAAACTACCATACGAGGGAACTCGCGGAGCTTTCACACTCCATCAACAGCCTTGCTGAAGAAATTGAAAAAGGGGAGACGCGCCAAAAGCAGCTAACGAGCGACATTTCCCACGAACTGCGCACGCCCCTTGCATGTTTGCAGGGAACTCTTGAGGCCATGATTGACGGCGTATATGCCACGGACAGGGAACATCTTGAAAGCTGCCATGAGGAAATTATGCGTCTTTCCCGTCTGGTTGAAGATCTCAATGTTCTGACCGGTCTGGAATGGAATAACATTGCACTTAACAAGACGGAATTTGATCTTGGTGTCTTGCTGGACAATACGGCTGAACAATGGAGAACCGCCGCGGCGGAAAAAGGTATTGATATTAATGTAGAGTTGATGGAAGCTCCTGTCTTTGCCGATTACGATCGTCTGAAACAGGTATTCATCAATCTGTTATCCAACGCGGTCAAGTACACGGATCGCGGAAACATTACCGTTACGCTAAAACCTTTGGACACGCCCGGTGAGGGCAAAACCGGATGGCTGATAACATTTGCCGACACCGGTATCGGCATACCTGAAGCGGACCTTCCCCATATCTTTGAACGCTTCTACCGTTCCGACAAATCCAGAAACCGCAGTACCGGAGGCGCGGGAATAGGGCTGTCCATAGCTGCCGCCATAATAACCGCCCACGGCGGCTCCATAACTGCCGAAAGCAACCCCTGCGGGGGAACAGTATTCCGAATTCAATACCGGAGTACCTAATACCCTGTCTCATCCATATTGGGGGACGGTACGGCTATCGCGGGGTTCTCCAGATAAGCAGGCCACGGCACTACGACCATCTGATTCCTCAAAGAGGGCATACCGTTTGCGCCGTTCCACACCCACACGCTGTTCGCGCCGAAGGAAAAACCGGCCCTTTCCCACGCAGCCCTGGTTTTCAGTTCCGCCGCAGTCAAGTCCGCGCCGTCCTTGCCTGCGGGATCGGATGAAGATGGAACAGCTACGTAATAAAGGTAAGTCTGCCCGGTTGTAGTGCCGCTCCACCCATAGTTGTTGACGAGCGTGCCGTCCCATTCGGAAATCCGGTTCTCCCCGATCACGCGCCCGGCGGCGGTTTGGGGTTCCTCCGTAACGCTTTCAGCCAGCGATACGCAGTTTGAAACAACGCCGCCCGATACTCCGGCAATTCCGCCGGATACCGGAGATACACCTTCCCGTCTGTGAAAGACCCTTCCCGCAAAATAACAGTTCCGTATCGTACCGTCCCTCGTGTTGCTTCCGGCTATTCCGCCCTTCGTGATCGTATCGCCTATACTGCCCGTAACAAAACAGTTCTGTATTGTTCCGTAGTTCACTCCCGCGATTCCGCCGATACCCTGCGTGCCGGCAGTAATGCTTACGTCTATAAGCCCCAGGTTTTCCACCCTGCTGTTAGTGTCGATAGAGCCGAACATTCCCGCGCTTGTATAGACGGGAAAATTATCGGGGACGTTGATTCTAAGTCCGGTGATAGTGTGCCCGCCTCCGTCAAAAACGCCGAAGAATCCCTCACTGCCGCCAATCGGCGTCCAGTTGCCGTTGCCCGGATCGCTGTCGTTGTCGCCTGTCAATGTAATGTCCGCCATGAGGCGGTAGTGCGATTTGGCAAAATGTGTTGAACTTACCGCCCGCAGGTCGGCCTCAGTGTAGATTAAGAAGGGATCTTCCGCCGTTCCGCTGCCTTGCGGTAATCCACGCAGGAATAGCCCAGGCGGGATAACAATGGAAGCCGCATCCCCTTCCTTCGATTCTTCCATCAAGGCCGCTATCTCCGCCTGCAATTCGGCGGTCAGAGATTGGAGTTCCTCATATGTTGCCATTGTCTCCGGCGTTCTTTGTTCTTCGGTCTTTTTGGGGGAACAGGCAGCCGCCATAACTGCAATTACCGGTATTCCCAACAGCTTGAGCGCCAATCCTCTTCTATTCATAATGTACACTAAACTCCTTTTAAAAGTTGACAATTTAACCATTATACTAAAGAATATTTATAATTATCATTATGTAATGAGGGGGACGCTATGGCAAATAAAGATTTAATTGAAAATACACTGAAAAAGGGAGAGGGGATTTTCCGCCTGAACCCGAACTTTATCCCGCGCCCCTTCGGCGTTGAGGGCAGGCGCTTAAGGCTTCACCCGGATGATTACTTTGCCTACGGACTTGAGCGCGGCTCGATTAAAGAGCGGTGGATGGCTTCCACAAACATCGCGCAAAACGGGCCGCTTGCGGGACCGCAGGAGGGCTTGAGCTTTGTCGCTGTTGACTACGGCAGTGATGAGAAGTTCAGTCTTAAAGAGGCTATTGAAGTTTTGGGAGCGGCTGTTATCGGAAAAGAGCTGATTGATAAATACGGCGGTTTCCCCGTATTCTCAAAATTCTACGATCTTAAGACTCCCCTCTTCCACCACCTTCACCTGGATATGGAAGCCGCCGCGAGGGTCGGTAAACTTGGCAAGCCCGAATGTTATTACTTTCCGCGCCAGTTCGCCAGCCACACAGGCGAGATAAACGCGACATATTTCGGCTACGACCCGGACACAAAACCTGAAGAGGTAAAACAGCGCCTGCGCGACTACAACAAGGGCGATACCCGTATCACGGAACTTTCCCGCGCGTGGCGGATTGAACTGGGTTCGGGCTGGTACTCCCCCGCCGGAGTCATCCACGCTCCCGGCTCTGTTATGACTTACGAGCTTAACTGGAACGGAGACGTAAACTCGGTACACGAGAACGTGGTTTCAGGCGTTACATACCCGCGCGATTTTTTAAACGGCGAATGTCCTCCCGACAAAAAAGACGACATCGACTATATTTTCAGTTTGCTTGACTGGGAAAAGAACACAGACCCCCACTACAAAAAACGTTTTGGCCGTCCTCCCATTACAATTGTCAAGAACGCGGATTATGAAGAGAAGTGGGTCTCCTACGCCAACGACGGCTACTTCAGCGCGAAAGAACTTTCCGTCAATCCGGGAAAGAGCGTTACGCTAAAAGAGCCCGCCGCCTACAGCGTGATCTTTATTCAGGGACACGGCAAATTCGGCGCGTACCAGTGCGAAGCGCCGGGGATGCTTCGTTTCGGACAGCAGAGCGCCGATGAGTTCTTCGTATCCGAAGACGCCGCGAAGAAGGGCATCGTTATCACAAACTCAAGTCCCGTGGAGCCGCTTGTGTTGATTAAGGGGTTCGGGCCAAATCACCCTGACGCACCTAAGAGCGTGTAAAGCCATGAAAAACAAATTATTGCCGTTCTTTGTCTTTGTTTTGGCGGGACTATTAGTTACCTGTTCGTCATCCCCTTCCAATTCAAATTTGGGACTTTTATCCGCCAATCTCCTGGATTTGGTTCAAAACTCTGTTTTTGAGGTAGTTATCGAAAAGCCTGCCGAAGATTATCTGGTTTACGACAGGGAACTGAACTGGGAAAATGTTCCCTTCGCGATCAGAACTGACAACTATTATTCCATCGGGACAGCCTTTGCCATTTCCAATACGGAACTTGTCACCGCCTTTCATGTGATCCATCTTGGTTATGAAAGCATGATATTCAGCAAGTATTTTATCCGTGACTCGCAGGGAACGGTTTACGAGGTTGACCAGATTACAGGCGGTTCCAATGAAAAGGACTATCTTATTTTTACTGTTAAAGGAAAAACTTTTAACAAATTCTTTCAGTTTGAACGAAACTATAAAATCGGCGATCCTGTTTTCAGTATAGGAAACGCTATGGGAGAGGGAATTGTAGTGCGAAACGGTCTTATTTTGGGTACTGTTCCCGAAGAGGATTCCGGCAGGTGGAATTTGCTGAAAAGTTCCGCGGACGGTAATCCGGGAAATTCCGGCGGTCCGCTGGTTACACCTAACGGAAAAGTAGTAGCGCTGGTAACCGCCAGGCAGGATAACATAATTTATTCGCTTCCCGCGGATGTTATTCTTGATGGGGATCGCTCAGTCCTTTCCTACCGGACAAAGTTCCGTTTCGGTCATCTTATCCTGACAAACAATCTGAACAATACCCTTGAAATGAGCGTTTCCCTGCCCGATACCTACACCGGAGTAAGAGATACAATTCGCGCGGTTTATGAAAAGAACTACGATACCTCAATGTCCGCCCTTTTTGATGAAGCCCCGCAGTATATTAACGGCCCCAATAACGCTTTTATCCTTGACAGTTCCCTGTCGTCGTCTTTTCCTGAAATCAGTTTTGTTGACCCCAACGATGACAATTGGAAACTTTCATCTCTGAACAGAAATACAAGGGCATATTCCCTGAACGACGACGGACGGCTTTACCACATCCAGGTATCGGGATATGACTTTTACAAGATCAAGCGTCCCAAATCGGTTTCGCTGGAAAGGATCTGTACAGATCCAAAGTATATTATGGATCTTATACTTCAGAATATTCGGACAGACAGGACTCTTTACGGCAATGACAGATATCGGATACTTTCCCTTGGGCAGCCATCTTCTACGGGACGGTATCAGGATGTTCTGGGAAGAACATGGCTAACCGCCTATTGGACAATCGGTTTCGCTGATGAAGTCTATATTATGTACATCCTGCCGCTGCCCGACGGTCCCGTCCTGGTAAGTACCACACAGGATAGTTCCTTCCTTCAGGATTATAATTGGGATTTGCGAAAGATATGCGATCATATCTTTACAGCCTATGCTGCCGCGTTTGAGGACTGGACTCATTTCTTCGCCATGAAAGAGAACATCCCCCGCTTTTTACAGGATATACATTTTCAGTGGAATAGCAGTGAACGGTCATTCTCTCTTGAATGTGGGGGCTTAAGTGTCAATTCGGACAGTAATGTCTTTGACTGGACCGGCAATTCCGAATTGTTCCTGGCTCCTTCATGGTATAAACAGAGAGATACGCTGACATTCGGTTTCCGCAAAATTACCTTTAACAGAGATCCGTGGGCTGATGATTTTATAGTTCTGTACCGGAACATAATACCTGACCCGAAGCTCGGCTCAGGAGCAATGGAAAGCTGGAACAATCTGGTAGCGGAAAGATATCCCTTTAACGGTATACCTGCTATTTCAGCAAGGGAAAATACAGGTTCCATAGGAGCCATCCTTAATAGAGGTCCGTCCGCGGCGGAAACAATTTTTTCAGTTTACCTATCCATGGAAAATCCTCAAGATGATGAAAGCCTGCTCCGCCGTTTCAACGCTTTGAAGCAGTCGATTTCCATAATAGATTGATTCTGTGTGAAACCAGTCTTGCAGGAAAAAGCCTCATCATTTATAGTAATTGTATGGAAGCAAAACTAAAACACCGTAAAGCCTGCGCTAAATTGCGGCTGGTAATGGAAAACGGATCTCCTGCCTCAAATCAGGATGTAAGAATCACCCAGAAGAGACATCAGTTTCTCTTTGGCTGCGGCGGTTTTGAAGCGATTGAACTTGCCGGCGGCAAGCATGACGGCACAGCGCACGATGAAAAAACAGCCGCGCATTTTCAGGAAAAACTGAACAAGCTCTTCAGGATTAACAACTACGCTACCCTGCCCTTCTACCTTGGACGCTACGAACCGGAAGAGGGCAAGCCCGATGAAAAGCGAACAATGGCAGGCGCCCGCTGGTTCAGGGAACGGAACATTGTAACGAAGGGGCATCCTCTTTGCTGGCACACTGTCTGCGCTCCCTGGCTTATGAACTATTCAAACGCGGAAATCCTGAAAAAAATAACCGCCCGCATTGAACGCGACGTAACGGCGTTCGCGGGTGTAATTGATATTTGGGATGTAATTAACGAAGTCGTCATCATGCCGATTTTTGACAAGTACGACAACGCCGTTACGCGAATATGCAAAGAATATGGGCAGGTACGGCTTGTTAAAGAGGTGTTTCAGGCGGCAAGACGCGCAAACCCAAACGCAGTGCTGATACTAAACGATTTTGACACGTCAAAGGATTATGAGATACTGATAGACAAGTGCCTTCAGGCGGGAATTCCCATTGACGTGATCGGCATTCAGTCGCACCAGCATCAGGGCTACTGGGGCGCGGAAAAAGTCAACGATGTCCTTACCCGCTTTGCCCGTTTCGGACTGCCCCTGCACTTTACGGAAAACACAATCATTTCAGGCGAGATAATGCCGCCTCATATTGTAGACCTAAACGATTGGCAGGTTGAGGAATGGCCGACCACTCCCGAAGGTGAAGAACGCCAGGCGCGTGAAGTAACTGAAATGTACGAAATCCTCTTTGCCCACCCGCAAGTACAGGCTATTACCAACTGGTCGGGCGGGGACAACGCATGGCTGCACGCCCCCGCCGGTTTCCTGCGAACCGACAACAGCGAAAAGCCCGTGTACAAGGCGTTACGCGACAAAATAGAAAACGAATGGCGCACGGAAGTTACGGCGCACAGCGACGCGAACGGCTATGTCAATCTGGAAGGTTTCAAGGGCGCGTACGAAGTTTCCTGCGCGGAAAAGACAGCGAAGTTTGAACTTGACGGGAAAAAAGACAGCATCGAAGCAACATTTGGTAAATAGCGGGAGAAAACAGCATCATTCTAACAGATTAAATTAATGTCCCGCCCGGTTCTCTCATTCTTAAATTGTACGTCAAATTAATTTTATCTCTATTTGTCGCATAAACAATAAATAAAATTAAATACAATAACATATATATAAAGCGTTTACAATCCTGTTATGTGCCGTTCGACTTGTTTTTAATTATCTTCTTAATTATTTTCTCGTTATATTTTATAATTATAAATGACGCTATTATTTTCAACAAAAAAGTTCCTATTTCTAAAATATTTATTTCCAGAAAATCAAGTAAAATATCTTTTTCATATCTTAAGCTATTTATAAATAATATTGATATTAATGAAATTAATTTTGAAAGTGAATCTATAAATAAATATATCCCAAAAACTATAATCCCCAGTGATAATGCATTTTCATAATTTAATAATAAATTTATATTCTCTATCTTATTATTTCCAATAATTTTTTTTGAAATCACTTCACTTTTTATCCATATTATTACAATAATAATTAAATAAATTCCCCAACAACAAATATATGGGAAATATGCCTTCAATAAATTCTTATCTAAAAACTCATCAGAATATAAATATGCATATCTATACTGATTTACAACATTACTAATTTCCAATGAAACGTTATTAATAAGCTGTAAAAAAGAAAATATCAAAAATATTCTGATAGATATTTTAATTAAATTTCCCATAAATTATCCTTTCTAAATGCATTTTTATTAATGTCTCCTTACAATAACTGTAATTTTATCTCCCATAATCACTGGCACCAGAGAATATGTATTTCCATGCTGAAAATCACTTGTTACTTTAATTCCTTCTGCGCTTCTGGTTATGAGATTATAGCTATTATAACCGCTTGGTCTTGTTGTTACACTTAAATAATTAATAGTCAGCGTGTGTTCACCCTCAGGTATATTCACAAAAGCTTCTCTCTTTTTTTGAGAAATGCTGTCAATCATACTATATATTATATTATAACCCACTTTCCAGTTTACTGTATCTTCATCGAATTTAACAACAGTAAAATCTTCGGGAATAATTAAAACACATTGTCGATCATCTGGAATTGATTTATTATAAGTATATCTATTTGTTGCACAGCCAAGAAAAACAAACATAAACATTACAATAAGTGACGTTTTAAAAATATTCATAGTAACCTCGCATAAAAAATATTTGACTTGTTCGGGAACCTGGTTGGTTACCTCACAAGTCATGCATTTTTCGGACTAAAGTCCTAAAAAAATGCTGTTTTTATATGGAAGTTGTTCAGAAACTGAAGTTTCCGAACAACTCTATTATAACCTGTAACATGGCTGCCCGTAAAGAAACACAGCTGCAAGCCTTTTATTAAGCATAAATTGATTCTTTGACAACCTTTCCATTTTTTCTCCAAAATAACACTTTTAATAATACATTTTTTCTTATATATTGTCAATACTTTTTTTCAATAAAATAATGATATAGTCGTCCTTTTATCCTAAAATTTGCCAGACCTGATGTAAGAATAAATATAAGCCAAATAACACATAAGTGCATTATATTACCTTAAAAATATCTTTGAGACAAAATTCTTTAAATTGTCATAATTCCTTTGAATTAAAAAAAAATATTCTAATCATTTATCTGCAAAACTTGCACACAATATTCCCGATTGTAAACGACGGTTTGCCAGCCCGGGCCGCTTTAGCGGCGATGCGTTTACAATCCTGTTATGCGAAGTGTGCATTTTATTTTTTGTTCCACTATATACTCATTTAACCTTATTTTCCTTCAGTCATTTTTACATAAGCAATATCAAGCATTATATTATCAATAATGAAATTTATTTTTACACAATCCCCAGTACAATAACCTCCCCAAAAAATCATTTCCTGGTTAGAAAATTGTTCTATATCTCTCTTTATTAATTCTAAGTCAGCATAATTACGTTCCCACAAGATTAAATATAAGTATATCTTTACAATTATTGAATCGTTTTTGAAATATTCTTCATATAATATTTGGGAAGGATATTTTTCTTTAATTTGTTCATACAGTTTCCACTGATTGGACGTTATACCTGCGCGTCCTATGCCTATTGGACCAGTTATTTCCTTGTATTCTTTTAAGAATAATATTTCATCTAAATTTTCAGGAAAAATTATTTTATCTATGTCATTTATTTTTTCAATTAATGTGGTTGTATTTAATTCTTTTCCATTATTAGTGCAATTTAAGCAAATAAATAGAATTAGCATACTGATAAGTATGACAAATATATAATATCTAAAAAATTGATGTTTTATCAAAATATTTAACCCCCTTAAGATATATAATATTAATTATACAGTTTATCCTTCTACTTTGTCAATAGTAAAATCTACATTTTTAAATGCACATTTCGCATAACGTTTCGGTTGTATATGACGTTTTTGCGGTTGCGATAAAGGAACGCGAAGCGTTCCAGCAACCGCAAAAATGTGCTGGAGTGAGCCGTGGGAG
>JGI24698J34947_10000053_pt1 | contig 34501 bp, 26 predicted proteins | sample TergutMp193P3_FD_34947 | JGI IMG/M metagenome (IMG submission 34947) | reverse complement strand
AAGTTGAAAGACCTTTTTGGCGATTTTAGTAAAATTTCCGCCAAACAGGTAAGTCGGTTGTTTTAAGAAGGGTTTTGGTTTTTTTGATTTGTGAAAGCGGCTTGCGTAGGCGGGTCGCTTTTTTTTGTAAAAAGTACGTTTTTTTTGTTTTGGCAGATAGTATTTTTATGTGAAAAAAATAATGGTTGTTTTGAAATTTGGGAGGTAGAGTATGGAAACGTTTGAAGAATTTATGACGGCAATGAAGGCGTTGAGAGAAGAAAATGAAAGAAGTTTTGCTGAAATTAGAGAACAGCAAGAAGAGAACGCGAAAAATATGGCGGAAAATATGAAAGGTTTCGCCGAATTAAGAGAATTGCAGGAAAAGAATGAAAAATTCTTTGAAAGAGTTGAAAAACAACAAGAAGAGAACGCGAAAAGTTTTGCCGAATTACACAAAGAACTCGGCGGAATAGGAGATAGCAACGGAAAATTTTGTGAATCGTATTTTTATAGTACGCTTTTTAACTCTATGCATTTTGGCGGCAAAGATTTTGATAATATAGACAAAGGACTAAAACGCTCAAAAAAATTGCCAGACGGAAAAAAATTAACCGGCGAATACGACGTAGTTATGTACAACGGAAACACCATTGCTCTTATAGAAGTGAAATATAAAGTCAAGAAAAATCACATTGAAAACTTAAAAACCAATCAGGTAAAAATGTTTAAGGAATTGTTTCCTCAATACGCCAATTTTGATTTTTATTTGGGAATAGCAGGACTTTCGTTTGAAGACAATACCGAAAAAGAAGCGTTGGAACAAGGCATAGGAATATTGCGACCCAAAGGCGAAAACGTTGAAATTATTGACGACAATCTAAAAGTTTATTAAATTATATATATAATATTTTATCTGTTTTACATTATATTATGTCTTGAAAATACAAAAAAAACAATATTTTTTTCTTTATTTGCGCAATAAATATTTGCCAAATATTATATTTATTATGAAAACCAAATTAACGTTTTTTTAAAAAGGAGAAAAATATGCCGCATATAGTAATTAAAACCATCAGCGGACCGTCGAAAGAACAGATAAAGGAAGCGGCTCGACAAATCGGCGACATCGTAAACAAAACTATGGGAAAACCGAAAAAATATATTTCCGTTTCAGTAGAAGAATATTCTTTCGGCGAATGGGAAGGCGTCTATAACGAATTTATTAAAGACAAAGACAACGTGATTGTCAAACCCGAATACACAAATCCAAAAACATTCGACTAAAAAATAGGAGAAAAGAAAAATGAAAAAAATTGCAATAATATTGCTTTGTCTTTTTACGTCGTTTTTGTTTGCCGAAGAAAATTCGTTAGAAAACGATATTGAAGAAAACAACGCCGATTTTGAAACAAACGAAACATATATTCAAGAAGAAATTTCGTTGGAAAACGACGCGGAAGAAAACAATGACGATTTAGTTTCGGCAAAAATTGAAACCCGCGACGAAGAAAAAAGCGCGGCGGAAAACGACCTCGAAATTTCGTTATTTTTAGAGCAAATGAAATCCGCGATGAGAAAACTAAATTATAAAGAGAGAAAGAGCCAAAGGGACGTTTATCTTTCCTTGAAACTCTACGATTACGTCGGGGCTCCCGGATATATTTATTTCGGTAGCAACATTGAATTAGGCGCGATTTCTTATAGGAACAACATTTTGCTTTCGGGAGAAATGTGCGGCGGATTTTATAATTGGGGCGCGGGATTCAATCTCGGATTTTTGGCTGAACTTCCAAACGAACATCTTATAATTTCGGGAATTTCGACGGGTTTTTGGTTTGCGATGAACTTTTACAACGACGCCAATAACAATAACGAAGATTATTCTTCTCAATTTATGTTCGGCGGTCCTTTTGCGAAATACTTAATCGGCAAAAACAAAAGATTTTTTGAAGTATCCGCAAGAGCGCTTATGGGTTGGGCGGACAAATATTATGAATCGTCCGACAGTTACGGGAACCGAGATTCAAAAACGGCGTTTCTGATAAACTTCAATATAGGCGTCGGATTAACCGTTTTATTTTGAGGATTTTGAGTCGAATACAAACAAAAACGTATAAATTTTATAAGAAAAAATGAAAATTTAGCATAAATTTAAAAAAATTGTCGCTAAATTTTCATTTTTCTTTGGTAACTATTGTATTTTTAGGCAAAATTTATTATGTAAAAAAATTATTTAAAGGGGTTTTGTTATGAATAAAGGCGTTAAAATTCTAATCATTGTTTTGGTTGTTCTTTTTGTTGTGCTTCCGACCGCGGCGTTTTTTACGGTTAAAATAATGTTGCCGCCGGAAAAAATTCAAAATCTAGTGGAAACGCAGGCGTCTCAAATCCTGAAAAGAGACGTTAAAGTCGGCGGTGCGGATATTAAAATATTTCCTCTCGCCATTCAAATTAAAAACGTGAGGGTCGCAAATAATTCGGGAGTCGGATTCAGTCAAGAACCGCTTTTGGATTTGCCGCTTGCGACCGTAAAAATTGACCTCGCAAAACTTATGACTTTTCAAGTCGCGATAGACAAAATATCCTTTGAAAATATGAGTTTGCTTTACGAAATTATGCCCGACGGCAGAACTTCCATAGACGGTTTGGGCGGCGAACCCGATACGACCGTTAAGGAAATTCCCGAAGAGGAAGAAGAAGCGAAACCGCTTGATTTGTCGAGTATTGAACTTCCGGGAACTTTGGCGCTGAAATCGTTCAGCATAGACAACGCAAAAGTGGTTTTTAACGACCGCAAGCAAAAAAGAAAAGTTACTTTGGGAAGCATAAACTTAAACGTCGCGGTTTCGTTGGACAAAACGCTTGAAGACATAAAAACGTCGACCGCGCTCACCTTAAAAGAAATTTCTATGGAAGACGCGGGACTCGGAGTGCGCAAAGGCGGAATTTCCGTATTTCTTAACGCGGAAATCGGCGCGAATTTGCGCTCTCAACATATAGATATTCAAAGTTTTTCGGCGGGTTTGCAATCGATAAACGTAAACGCGAGCGGAACCGTAGATAAATTTTTAGAAAAAGATTTAAGCGTGGATTTGAAAGTCGAAACGAATAAAATAAATTTGGCGGAACTTATAAAAGAAATTCCCGTCGGTATAAATCCTGAAATTCCGAAAGTACGCGCGGGCGGAACGGCGGCGCTTAACGTCGCGGTAAAGGGCGCGATAGTTCCCGAAAAACTTCCGTCGGTAAGCGGAAATCTTGTTTTGAACGCAATAAACATAAGCCACAGCGACCTGCCCGCAGGAATCGGCAATTTAACGGGAAACATCGCATTTACCGAAAATACGGTTAGCATAAAACCGTTCACGTTTTTGCTCGCAGACCAGCCGACAAGCGTTCTTTTGGACGCAAGCGATTTACTGTCGCCGAAACCTATGCTGAACAATCTTGCGTTTAGCGCAAAACTCGATTTGGGCGCGCTATTTACGCTCGCGGGAAAACTTGTTACGATTCAGGAATTAAGCGAACTCGGCGGTAATTTGGAAGCCGATTTGAACGCGAAAGGAGTTATTGACCCTGCGCGTCCCGAAAATATTTCCGTAAACGGAAGCGCGGTTTTGCAAAACGTAACGGCGAAAACGCCTCTGCTTCCCGACGAAATTACCTTAAACGGCGCGTTTAGATTTTCAAACACCGAAATTTCCGCAGACCCCGAAGTGAAAATCGGTAATTCCGACGTAAAAGTAAAAGCGGTAATTAAGGATTATTTGGTTATGGTAATGCCTCGACTTGCGGACGGCAAAAAAACAAACGTAAATATTGACGTGCGTTCTTCAAATTTGGAAATAGACCGACTTTTGCCGCCGCCCGGAGATACGACAAAACCCGCTCCCGAAGCGGTAGAAACCATTCCGATGGAGCAATATCCCGAACTTCCCGATTTGGTGGCGAACATAAACGTAAATTTGGCGAAAACGGAATTTATGCACTTGACTCTTTCCGATTTTAATTTGGGCATAAATTACGCGGACGCCAAAGTCGCCGTCGCAAGCAAAGGACGACTTTACGCGGGAGGATTTAACGCGAACGTCGGCGTGGATTTGAGCAATCGCAAGTCGGCGGACGTAAAATTTTCGCTTAACGTCGATAAAGTGGAGGCAAACGATTTTATATCCAACGGAAACGACAACATAACGGGAGAAACCGCTATAGAAAAGCAAATAAGAGACCTCGACAGCACGATTTTCGGCAAATTAAATATGAAAATAAATTTGAACACGAACGGTTTGCCGCAGGATTTTGTAAATAATTTGAGCGGACCTGTTTTTGTGCAAATTGCAAACGGAAGTTTTAGAGGTTCAAAAATTCTCGGCGGAGTCGGCAAGGGCATAACGGATTTTGAAGTTTTAGGCAAAAAAGTTTTGAGCGGTTTAATTCCAATAAGCGACAAAGGCGATATGAATTTTGACGACACCAAAGCAGACCTCGAAATAAAAGACGGACAACTTTTAGTTAAGAATTTCGACGTAAATGCAAAGGCGCTCGGCTTGCTTGCTTTTGACGGCGCGGTCGGCTTCGACGGCACTTTGGACTTGAAAATGCAAAACACTTTGAACTCCGCAATAAGTTCCAATTTAAGCAATCTGACAAAAAACAGTCCCGTCGCGCTTTATCCAAAAGACGCGAAAGGAAACGCGCTTTTATTCTTTAAGATAGGCGGTACGCTTACGGAACCGAAAATCGCTCTCGATACCGAAAAAATGAAAGAAAGCGTCGCGGGAGGAATTAAAGACGCGATTTCCGCAAAACTTAACGAAGTTAAAGACAAGGTTATGGATAAAGTGGACGACGCAAAGCAAGCGGCTTTAGACAAAGCGAAAGAACTTGAAGACAAAGCGAAAGCCGAAGCCGAAAGAATGAAAAAAGAAGCCGAAGATAAAGCGAAAGCCGAAGCGGACAAAGCGAAAGCCGAAGCCGAAAGAGTAAAGAAAGAAGCCGAAGACAAAGCGAAAGCCGAAGCCGAAGCGCAGACGCAAAAAGCGACGGGAGCCGCTACTGACAAGGCAAAAGACGCTTTGAAAGGATTTAAGAGATAAAATGAACAAAAAACTAACGATTATTATCGCATTGTTTCTTTTTTGCGCAATAAGTTTTGCCGACAAAAAGAATAGCGGAAAGGAAATTATTATGAACAAAGACGGCTTGTACGCGATTATGCACACGACGAAAGGCGACATAAAATTCGCGCTGGAATATGAAAAAACGCCTTTGACTGTAACAAGTTTTGTCGGACTTGCGGAGGGCAATATTGAAAACGACGTAAAAGGAAAAGGCGAAAATTTTTATAACGGCATCGTTTTTCACAGAGTTGTGGATAATTTTATGATTCAAGGCGGCGACCCGACGGGAACAGGTCGCGGCGGACCGGGCTATTCTTTTCCCGATGAAATTAACGCCGACTTAAAGCATTCCGAAGCGGGAATTTTGTCTATGGCAAACGCGGGACCGGGAACAAACGGAAGTCAATTTTTTATTACGCATTCGCCGCAGCCGCATTTGGACGGAAAACATACGGTTTTCGGTAAAGTCGTCGAGGGAATAGACGTCGTAAATGAAATAAAACAAGGCGACAAAATTGATTCTATAACAATAGTTCGCGTAGGTGAAAAAGCGCAAAATTTTATTGCCGACCAAGAACATTTTGAAGAACTTTTAAGCAGTTACGGCGAAATGGAAAAGAAACGAAACGAAGAATCAAACCAAAAAGTAATGCAGGAAATAAAAAAGAAATATCCAAATATCGTCGAATCGAAAGACGGATATTATTATATCGTCGAAAAACCGGGCGAAGGCGATAATACGCCGCAAAAAGGCAAAGAAATTTCCACTCATTATACGGGCAAATTTTTGGACGGAACGGTTTTTGACAGTTCTCTTAAAAGAGGCGCGTTTAAATTTAACGTCGGCGCGGGTCAGGTAATAGACGGCTGGGATACGGCGTTTTTATCGATGAAAAAAGGCGAAAAAAGAACAATTATTCTTCCGCCCGATTTGGCTTACGGTTCAAGAGGCGCAGGCGGCATAATACCGCCAAACGCTTGGCTTGTGTTTGAAGTCGAATTGCTTGATTTTTAGATTAAATAAGCGCCGTTTCCGAATGAAGAAGCGGCGTTTTTCCTATTCTATACACGTTAAACCCGATTTTATAGAGTTTTTGATGGTCTAAAATGTTTCTTCCGTCAAAAATCATCGCGGGTTTTACCATACTTTTGTAAATTTTTGCGTAATCGAGCGTTTTGTATAAATCCCATTCCGTCAAAATCGCAATCGCGTGCGCGTCCTGCGCGGCTTTATACGGGTCAATTTCATACGATATTCCGTTAATTCCTGCCAAATCGATTTTTGCGTTGTCTATCGCTTTCGGGTCGCTTATGGTGATTTTCGCCTGCTCTTGCGCAAGTTGCTGCGCGACGTGCAAAGCGGGAGTTTCGCGAGTGTCTCCCGTGTCTTTTTTGAACGCAAATCCAAACATCGCTATTTTTTTGCCTGCAATCGTGTTAAACAAAGCGCGAATAATATTTTTAACGAAACGATTTTGTTGATGTTCGTTCATTTTTACTACCCATTCCCAATATTCCGCGACTTCCGAAAGTCCGTTGCTTTCGGCGATATAAACCAAATTAAGCACGTCTTTTTTGAAGCAACTTCCGCCGAATCCCACGCTTGAGTTCAAAAATTTCGCGCCGATTCTCGTGTCCGCGCCGATTGCTTTTGAAATTTCCTGAACGTCGGCAAAAGTTTTTTCGCATAATTGCGAAACGGCGTTTATAGAAGAAATTCTTTGCGCCAAAAATGCGTTTGCCACCAATTTCGACAATTCCGCGCTCCAAACGTTGCTTGTGATAATTTTTTCGCGTTTGACCCAATTTGCATAAACGCCGACGAGTTTGTCGCGCGCGGCGATTCCGCTTTCGGTTTCCATAGAGCCGATAAGAACTCTGTCGGGGTTGTGCAAATCGTCTATCGCGGTTCCTTCCGCCAAAAATTCGGGATTTGACAAAACTTCAAAATGAAGTCCTTTTTCGTTTGAGTTGAGAACTCGTTCCATCGCTTCGGCGGTTCTCACGGGCAGGGTGCTTTTTTCGACGATAATTTTGTTTGCGTTTGACGCGGCGGCGATTGCGCGAGCGGTTTTTTCCCAATATTGCAAATCGCTTGCTTTTCCCGCGCCGATTCCGTATTCTTTTGTGGGCGTGTTCACCGAAACGAAAATTATGTCGGCGACGGTTATTTCCTTATCTATTTCGGTAGAGAAAAACAGGTTTCTGCCTCTTGCAATTTTCACAACTTCGTCGAGTCCGGGCTCGTAAATCGGCAGATTGTCGCTGTTCCAAGCGTCTATCCGCGTTTTGTTTATATCGACGACGCATACTCTTATATTAGGACATTTCTCGGCGATAACCGCCATAGTGGGACCGCCGACGTATCCTGCGCCGATACATAAAATTTTAGTTTCAAATTCTTTTGACATTTCGTATCCTTTCCGTTTGTTTTTAGGATTAAAATAATATTTGCCGCAAAGAAAAGAATTTTATTTTTCCAAAACGACGCCGCTTTCTATGTGAAAAGTGTTCGGATAGCAATCAAAAACCGCCGTCTTTTGAATTTTATAGCCGAAATTCGCAAAGATATTGCAATCTCGCGCCTGCGTCGTCGGATTGCAGGAAATATAAATTATTTTTAACGGCGAAGTATTTGCTATTCCTTGCAACGTGCGTTTATTCAGTCCTATTCTCGGCGGGTCGATAATTACGCAATCGGGAGAAACGTTTTGCGCGGCAAAAAAGTTCTCGGCGCTTGCGGCGACGGATTTCGCGTTCAAAACGGAATTTATTTCAAAAGTTCTTTCGGCGGATTTTACCATTTTTTCGTCAATTTCTACAAGCGTGATATTTTTTGCCTTTTTACTGCAAAATACCGAAAATAAACCAACTCCGCCGTAAATATCAAACAAATTTTCGCAAGGAGATACTTGGTCGGCGCACCATTTTGCAATTTTTTCAGTCATAAATCTGTTCGACTGAAAAAACGAATTTCCGTTCACTTCAAATTTGTAATCGCCTACCAAAATTTCGCCGACGGATTCGTCAAGCGACGTTACAAGTTTGCTTCCCGTGTCGATTGCGGCGACGCTTTTCGCTTTTATATCTGAGGCGTTTTCCAAAAACAAATTAAGATTTTCGCTCAAAAGCGGACAATTTTTTATCTCGACGATTTTATGCGATTTTTTAGACAAAAAGCCGATTTTTCCACTCTTTTCATCGACGCTGAAATTCGCTTTTATTCTGTAATTTGTTTCGCGGTCAAAAAATATTTGCGGCTCGCAAGTATCGAAAAACTTGCCCGTTCTTTTGAAAGTACTTTCAAAAATATCCTTTTTGCACGCCACTTGCGTTTCGTAATTTATAAACTGCCAGCAACATCCGCCGCAATTTCCAAAATGTTCGCAAAAAGCGTCTCTTCGCTCCGGCGATTTTTCCAAAATATCGCGCGCCTTAAAAACCGAAGTTCCGCCGACTTCCCACGTGAGAACGCACTCGGCGGTTTCTTTTGGAGCGAGTCCCTCGCAAAAAACAACGCCGTTTTTCGTTCTACAAAGCCCAAGTCCCCCGAAAATCAGTTTTTCGCAGGTTAATTTCATTTCTTGATAAATTTTGCACCCCACCATTCTTTTTCAATTATTTCACACCGAAAATCAAAGCCGAAATCGTTTGCTTCGACGATAACTTTTTCTTTTTCTTCCAATAAAATTCCCGACCAAATCAAAACGCCGTTTGGCGACAAAATACTGCAAATATCCTTCAAAAGCGGCGCGGATTGCGAGCGAATAATATTCATTGCGACCGCGTCGAATTTTGCCGAAACGTTTATTTTTTCTATTGTGCCGATTATAAAACGAATGTCGGCGCGTCCTTTGTTGTCTTCGAGATTTTGCTGTAAATTTTCTGCGCAATTTTCGTCGATTTCTATTCCCGTAATCGATTTATAACCGACAATTTGCGCCACAAAAGCCAAAATTCCCGAACCCGTTCCTATATCGAGAAGCGATTTTTCGCCATTATATTGCTGCGAAATCAATTTTGCGGCGATTCTTGTAGTTTCGTGATGTCCTGTTCCAAAAGCCATTTGCGGCTCTATTTTTATCCAACTTTCGCCGCTAAACATTGTCGGTTCAAGCCATTTCGGCGAAACCCAAATTTTATCCGCTACCTTGACGGGCGTTATCGTTTTTTTCCATTCTTCGTTCCAATCGCGATTTTCGACTTCGCAAACTTTCGACATTTCATATTTTTTACGCAAAACGTCGCAAATTTCGTTTGCCAAATCCTTATTGTAATAGTAAAAACGGATTTTTATTTTTTCGCCGTCGGGAATTTCGTTATATCCTGCAAATCCGTCGCTTATCGCTTCGGCAAGCAACTCTTCTAAATTTTGCGCGTCGACTATTGCGTCAAAAGTATAAAATTCGGTCATATTTTCTCCGTTTTTATCGCCTGTTTTTACATAAAAATACGAAATGCGCTTGTTATTGCGCTCAAATATGTTTTATTTTTTATAAAAAAACGCTAATAATTTTAAAAAATGCCGAAAAACCATATAATTTTTAATCGGAGGAATAAAAAATGCAAAACAAACTTACGCGACAAATAATCGATATTATTAATTGGAACGAATTTTTTCATTTTTGGAAATTCAAGGGGAAATATCCCGAAATTTTACGCAACGAAGAAGCGAAAAAATTGTTTGACGAAGCAAACGAACTTTTGAAAAAACTGCAAAATGAAAATTTTTATTGCGGCGAAGCGAAAATTGAATTTTTTAGCGCAAAAACCGAAAACGATAACATAATTATTTTTGCCGACGAAGAAATTACAGTTCGTTGCTTGCGACAACAAACAAAAAAGCCCGACGGCGAACCGTATTTTTGCCTTGCCGATTTTATTTGCGAAGACGAAAAAATAGGCGTTTTCGCGCTTACGAGCGGAGAGGATTTTGAAAAAAAAACGCGAAAATTTGCCGAAAAAGACGACCTGCATTCGTCGCTTTTGTATGCTTCCGTTTCTCAGCGAATTGTAGAAGCGTTTTCAAAATATTATCATAACCAATACTTAAACGGAAAAAACGGAATATGCGCGGCGATAGGTTATCCGTCGCTTCCAGATTTGCGAATTATACGAATTGTAGATAAAATATTAAACCTTAACAGTATAGGAATTACGCTGAATGAAAATTGTATGATGTCGCCGCTGTCTTCTGTTTGCGGATTTTATATCACTCATCCTAAAATAAAACATTTTTCAGTAGGAAAAGTTGCCGAAGACCAATTGCTCGATTACGCAAAACGCGGAAACGAAACCGTCGAAGAAGTAAAAAAATGGCTAAACTAAAATAAAAAAATAATAATTTTTATATTTTTTCCCTTTTGATTGTGAAAATGATTTATTTTCCCCCTAAAATTTTCAATTATGTCAGGAGGATTTGATAAAATGTTGAAGGATTACATTAGTATTGCGAACAAACCCTATCCTATGTACGAGAGAGAATTGATATACGACCTCAAAGGGCTTGTGGAATACGCAAGTAAAAAACACGGCGAAAACAACGCGTTTACTTTCGACGACGACGACGAAAAGGAAGCGAACATTTCGTTTAATCGTTTTAAGCGGGAAATTGACGCTTTGGGCGCGTCGTTTTATGAAAAAGACATAAAAAACGACAGAATCGTGCTGCTTGGAGAATCGTCTTATTTGTGGATTTTGTCGTATTTTGCGGGAGTAAACGGCGGCAGCGCAATGGTTCCGCTCGACAAAAATCTTTCCGCAGAGGCATTGGAAGTTTTGATAAAAGACAGCGAGGCGGGCGTTCTTATTTATTCCGACACTTTTGCCGACATCGCCGAAAAAATTAAAAGCGACAAATTGCGCGTAAAACTCAATATGAAAACCGATATTTTGCAAATGATAGAAGCGGGAAAAGAACTCGTAGCAAAAGAAGCGCCGTCGGCAAAAGAATTTATCGATTACAAAATAGACCCGCACAATTTGGCTGTCATAATTTATACGTCGGGAACTACGGGAATTTCAAAAGGCGTTATGCTTTCGCACAAAAATTTGGCTACGGATATTATTGTAGTTTTGTCCATCGCTCAAATACAAGGCAGAGAACTTATGGTTTTGCCGCTAAATCACGCGTTTGCGTTTACCGCTTGTATTTTGTGCGCGATCTATATGGGTTGCGACATAGTAATAAACAAGTCCTTGAAAAACGTGCTTAACGATATGAAAAAATTTAAGCCCGATTGTACGCTTCTCGTTCCGCTTTTTGTGGAAACGTTTTACAAAAAAATTTGGCAAAACGCCGCAAAATCGGGCAAAGAAAAATTGCTTAAAAAGGTTATAAAAATTAGCAACTTTTTGCTAAAACACAACATAGATTTGCGAAGAAAATTGTTCAAATCGGTTCACGAAGCGTTTGGCGGAAATTTGGGCTTAATCGTTACGGGCGGTGCGCCGATTGACGAAAAATATATGCAAGGATTTCGCGAATTTGGCATAAATATCATTAACGGCTACGGAATTACGGAATGTTCGCCGATTGTCGCGGTAAACAGAAATTTATTCTATCGCGAAGGAAGCGTCGGGATGATTGTTCCAAACACAAAAGTTAGAATTTGGGAGCCAGACGAAAACGGAATCGGCGAAGTTTGCGTTCGCGGCGATATCGTTATGATGGGCTATTACAATAATCCCGAAGCGACAAAAGAAGCGTTTTTTGAAGTCGGCGCGGAAAAATGGTTCAGGACGGGCGACATAGGAAAAATAGACGGCGATAATTTCCTGTTTATTTGCGGACGTAAGAAAAATCTTATAATTTTGAGCAACGGCGAAAACGTTTCTCCCGAAGGTTTGGAGCAGGAAATTCTTAACGAATTCGTATACGTTAAGGAAGTCGTATGTTTTCAGGAGGACAACGCAATAGTCGCCGAAGCGTTTTTCAACAAGGAATACATAGAAGAAACGGGAACGCAAGACGTGGATTACGGAGACAAATTTCAGAAAGAAATTTTGGAATTTAACAGAAAGCAGCCGCCGCAGAAAAATATCGCAAAAGTATTGGTGCGTTTGACGGAATTTCCAAAAACTACTACGCAGAAAATCAAAAGAAACTACAAATAAAGGAGATGTTTTTATGATTGAGAAATTGCAAAAGATTATCCGCGAGGCAAAGGGCGACGATAAGTTATCGGTAACGCCCGAGATGGTTCTGATTTCGGATTTGAAACTTGATTCGTTTGACGTAGCGCAACTTGTAAACGAAATTGAAAACGAGTTTGGCATTAGAGTGAACGACCGAGACATCAATAATTTCAAAACCGTAAAAAATATTCTTGACTACATTGAAGAAAAGCAAAAACAAAAGCAGCAGTAAAAACAAAAATTAAAAGACGGAACGCTTGCAAAAGTTCCGTCTTTTTTTAATTTATTTATCGAAAATAAAAGGATAAAAATGTTCACTTCGGATAAAAAACTCGATATTATGAAAAGTATTTGCTGGGATTATAACGTATCTCTGCAATCGATGTTGGACGTTATTGAAGGACGAGCGGAGTCGGCAAACGGCGTTTTCGACAGAAAAAAACTTTTGACAAGATGCCTGCAACGACTTCCTTGGCACTATGTAACCGAACTGTGGGATAAAGACGTTTTAATTGAACTTTATGATTGCGAATTGTCGAAAGGATTATTTCCTAAACAAAAAAGGAGCGAAATAGATGGAATGTTCTCAATATTACGAAAAGAACCTTTACCCCATACAGGATGGAGTGATGAATATAGTAAGTCGTTGCAACGCGCATTTTTATCTGACAGGTGGAACGGCGTTGAGCAGGGCGTATTACAATCATAGATATTCCGACGATTTGGATTTTTTTGTAAATTCCGACGATTCATTTCTCGCGCAAGTTGAAGAAATTATTGCAAAATTGAAAGAAAACGAAATAATTATAAACAAAAATTTGCAGATACAAAAAAGAGAATATATTTATTCGTTTTATGTCTCTTGGGACAAGTCGGACGTATTGTTAAAATTGGATTTTGTAAACGATATAAACGCGCATTTCGGAGAAATACAGAACACAAATTTGTTTCATAGAATTGATTCCAAACGCAATATTCTTTCAAATAAAATATCCGCTCTTTTTCGTTATGCGGGCAAAGACGTCGCGGATTTAAGAGAGTTATCTTTGCACGAAAATTTTAATTGGAACGAAATATTTAAAGAAGCGTGCGAAAAAGAATCTGGAATAGACATTACGCTGATTTGCGATATTCTGAAAAAAATACCGCAATCCGAATTTGACAATATTCGCTGGATAAACAAGCCGAATTGGGAACATTTTCGAGAAGATATTGATACGATTTGCTATGATATGGCGCGCGGCGGCGACAATTCGCTTTCAAAAAATAAAAAAAACGGTCTTGCTAAATTGTCTTAATTTTACAGATAAGTACATTTATATACGAAATTATAGTATTTTAGCGAAAAACAAACGAAAAAACGAATAAAAACAAGAATTTTTTTAAGGAAAAAAATGAAACAATTTTCAGAACTCGGATTATCCGACAGAACACTAAAAGCAATCACGCAAAAGGGCTTTGAAGAGCCGACGCAAATACAGGAACTTGCCATTGAGGCAATGCTTTCGGGCAAAGACGATATTGTAGCGCAGGCGCAAACGGGAACGGGAAAAACCGCGGCGTTCGGCTTGCCTCTTATTGAAATTATTGACAGCGGCAAAAAAGGCGTTAAGGCGCTAATTGTCGCTCCTACCCGCGAACTTGTCGTGCAAATTTGCGAAGAATTAAATTCGTTAAGAGGCGAAAATCCGCTTAAAATCGCTCCGATTTACGGCGGACAGTCCTACGACAGACAAATTTTTCAACTGAAAAACGGCGTCGATATAGTAGTAGGCACGCCCGGAAGAATTTTAGACCACATCGACAGAAAAACGCTCGATTTGTCAAAAATAACGTCGCTTGTTATGGACGAAGCGGACGAAATGCTTAATATGGGATTTATAGACGATATTGAAAAAATAATTTCCGTATCGAATCCCAAAAAAAGAATGCTTTTATTTTCGGCGACGATGCCGAAACGAATACGGGATTTGGCGGACACATATCTTAAAGACCCGATTACGCTGAAAACGAAAACGCAGATGACGACGAATTTGACCGACCAGATTTATTTTGAAGTTTTTGAGCGCGACAGGTTTGAAGCGCTTTGCAGAATTATCGATATGGAAGACGATTTTTACGCCATAGTTTTTTGCCGCACAAAAACCGAAACCGACGAAATTGCGTCCCGTTTGACCGACAGAGGATATTCTGCGGACGCGCTTCACGGCGATATTTCGCAGTTTTTGCGCGAAAGAATTTTGACGAAATTCCGCAAAAAAATCATAAACGTTTTGGTCGCCACCGACGTCGCCGCAAGAGGAATAGACGTCTCGGATTTGACGCACGTGATAAATTATTCTCTTCCGCAAAATCCCGAAGCGTATGTTCACAGAATAGGCAGAACGGGTCGCGCCGGGCAAAAAGGAACGGCTATAACTTTTGTTACTCCGAGCGAATTTCGCAAACTCGGCTTTTTGCAAAAAATTACGAAAGCGGACATAAAAAAGAAAGAAGTTCCGACCGTTCCCGAAATTATGGCGGAGCAAAAACGCAAAATTTCAAAGGAAATAGACGGATTGTTCAACGACGACGATTTGCAAAATTTTGAAGAATGGGCGAAAGAATTGCTTATGAATTACAGTCCCGAAAAGTTGGTTTCCACCCTTATTTCGGCGGCTTACGGAGATAAATTCGATACCGAAAATTATAACGAATTAACTCCCGTAAAGCCCAAAAAAGACGATTTTAAGAAAGACCGCAAAAAAGAATTTGAGAAATCTGGCAAGCACAACAAGTCCGAAAAATTTTACAAATCGGGGAAAAACGCAAAATCGGGAAAGCAGCATTACGAAAATAAATCAAACGAATTTGACGAATGGAAAAACAGGCGGTTTGATAAAAACAAAAAACAAAAGAATAACGGCAAACATTTCCCCGTACTGTTCAGGGTATAAATAATAAGAAAAAGAATAAGCATTTTGATAAGAAAATGCAAAGTGCGCAAGGTGGCATTCGGTAATTAAAAAATATTAGAGAGAATAATCTCCCTAATATTTTTTGTTTTTAATTCAAATTTATATTCTTTCCGCGCACTTCTCCCGCCAGAAATCTATTTGCAGCCAATCGTACAAAAATTGCGAGTTTTCTGTTTTTCCACTATAAAACATTTCCGCAAATTCGCTAATGTTTTTCATATTATACCAAGCGCATTGTTTTACCGCGCTCGTATTTATTCTGTCCATAACCAACTCTTTTAGAGAAAACATTAATTTGTCGTTATACTCTTGTTTTTGCTTTTTCAATTTATTACAAACAATAGAATATAATTTAGCAAGAACAATATTCCCACTCAAACAAAACGGGACTTTTGATTCATACCACGCTAACGACACGGAACTTAAAATCGGTTGAAATTGTGAAATTATTTTTCTGTTAATACGGCAATTCATTCTTTTTTTGATATGTATTGATTGCAGCGAACGCAACACCGACGGTTGTATCAGCGGCATATAAGACGGAATTATATTGTCGTATGCGCCTTGTCCGTTAAGCGGACAATTTTTTACTCTGTATATTATGTGAAATAAAGAAATCCAATCTTCAAAAGAAATGTTTTTAGGCATTTTCTCCATCGCCGAAACAAACTCCTGCAAAGCCCAAATATTCATATCTTCTTGTAATTGTTTATTAAAAATATCGTATTGCTTTTTATACATATATTTTGCAAGAGAATTAAAATCATTTTGTTTCCAAAGATTTTCGGCTGTATATAAAAATTTTCTTCCGTAACCGAAACGAAGAACTTCGCCGAGACCGCCGTCTATGAGCCAATAACCTTCTTTGTTTTTTTCTTCAAGCAAACCGAAAAGATTTGCGGTTACATCCGATGTTTCCCAAAGAATTGCTTTTTTTATATTGTCAAAAACAATATTTTTTTCATCTGCCGTTTGCGGAAGTTTATACTCATAAAAACAAAGATTCTTTTTTAATTTATCGGCTATAATTTTTGCAACTTGCGCGTCGGCGTCTTCAATGTTCCCAAAATTTAGCAAATCTGGTAATTCATCAAACAATGCCAAAACCGTTCTGCTGTCTATTCCGCCCGACAAAGCCAATAACGGTTTTTCACGATTCGGCATTTTCATATTCACTATTGATTTTAATTTCTCAACAGAAAAATCTTCACTGCTTTGTTGTTTTATGTCCCATTGACTATCTTTATGAAAAATTTCATTTTTTTCGATTTTTAGACAACCGCCTGTCCCCAACCTTTTTACGCCTTTTAACAAAGCGCCGCCGCCGAAAGAATTTATAAATCGCGAATATCCCGCATAATTTTCAAACGAAAACTCCGCATTTTCAACCATATCCGCCATATCGACAAGTTGCGTTGCGAATAATATTTTATCTTTTTCTTTTTTCCAGTATAATTTTCTCAATTCCAGCGGGTCGTTATAAAATTCGACAAAATTATCTTTCCAGCGAAGTATAATATAGTGTCCGTCTAATTTATCAAATTCAATATTGTCCCGTTGAATAATTTGTTTCCATTCGGTTTTTGTAATAAAGCGGGATTCAATTATGCCGATACCGCAAACAATCCACGACCAACCGCCGTTTTGAGAAACGTCAAAGCAAAAAGTTTCAGGAATTCCGCTTCCCGATACGGATATTTTATCGTTCAAAAAATCCATAGAATTTTTTGAGTTGTCTTGCTGAAATGTGAACTGTTGCGAAATTGAATTTAAAAACACGCATCCTTTAATGTTGCTCATAATAAGTCGCCTTTCTTTGCCTTTGAACCGCAAATTAAAATTTATGCAAAAACGTTATTGTTATTGCCGAAATTAAAAAATTATGAATTGCGGAAAAAGACAACGAAAAGGTTGTTTCGTCCATAAATCATAATTTGTCGAGAATTGTGATTTTTTTACAATGATATTTTAGATATAACAAAGCGACGGACAGAAACAACCACAAGGAAGTTTTGTCGCTTTGTTAAAAAAAATAAAAATATCAATAAATAGTGAGTTTATTCACTATTCACAATTCTCGACATTTGTAATATAATTTTTATTTTTGATAAAAAACGAGAAAAAATATTTTTATAAATTTTTTATTAAAGAAATAGTAGCAATAAACGGAAAAGTTTATCGCTATCCCGCAAAATTGGGAGTGAAGAAGTAGCGATTAAGCGTTATGTTATGTGTATAAAAGTTATATAAAACTATTCTTCCGCCGAAGCGTCGCCGTATTCTTTGAGTTTATTGCGCAAAGTACGCACCGAAATATCCATTATTTCCGCCGCTTGCGTCTTGTTGTTTTTGCAATGTTCAAGGGTGGCGTAAATAAGTTCTTTTTCGACCTGCGCGACGGTTTTCCCGACGGCGAGTCCTTTGGATATTTCAACGGGAAGTTCTTTCGCTTTGCCCAAACGAAGCGATTCTTCGCTCAATTCGCCGCCGCTCGTCAAAACGACCGAACGCTCGATAATATTTTCAAGTTCGCGGATATTTCCCGGAAAATCATAATTTTTCAACGCTTCAAGCGCACCTTTTGAAACGCCCGAAACCGAAAAACCGTTTTCTTCGTTGTATTTTGCGATAAAGTGATTTATCAAATCGGGAACGTCGTCTTTTCTTTCACGCAAAGGCGGCAATTCAAAGTGAAAGACGTTAAGACGATAATACAAATCTTCGCGGAAAGTCCCGTTTTTAACTTCTTTTTGCAAGTCGCGGTTTGTCGTAACAATAAGACGAATGTCGACCGAAACCGGTACGTCTCCTCCTATTTTATCGACTTCCCGTTCCTGCAAAACGCGCAGAAGTTTTGCCTGCACTCCAAGCGGCATTTCGCCTATTTCGTCCAAGAGCAATGTTCCGCCGTTTGCGAGTTCAAATTTACCCAAACGAGTTTTTAGCGCGCCCGTAAACGCGCCTTTTTCGTGTCCGAAAAGTTCGCTTTCAATTAAACTTTCGGGAAGCGCCGCGCAATTTACTTTTACGAACGGACCGCCCGAACGATTGCTTAACGCGTGTATCGATTTCGCAATCATTTCCTTACCCGTTCCCGATTCGCCCGTTACCAAAATAGTCGATTTGCTCGACGCTATCGTCTCTATCGTTTTTTGAATTTCTTTTATTTGCTTCGATTGTCCGATATATTGCCATTTGCCTTTTAGCGCGGTTTTTAGAACTGTGTTTTCTTTGACGAGCCGCGTGTTTTCGCGTACTAAATTGTTCTTTTCGACGGCTCGCGTAAGTATCGCTTCAAGACGGTCGGTAAAAGAATCGCTTCCTTTTTCTATAAAATAGTAAGCCCCTTTGCTCATCGCGTCGACGGCGGTTTTTACGTCGCCGAAAGCGGTCATTATTATAAACGGAATTTTGCTTTCCCGCTTAACAAGGTTATCTAATAATTGAAGTCCGTCCATAATCGGCATTTTTATGTCGCTTACTATTGCCGAAAGATTTTCTTGCGCAATAACTTCCAAAGCGGCTTGTCCGTTTATCGCTTCAAAAATTTGGTATTGCTCGCCGTATTCCAAAAACTCGACGACCGAGCCGCGCATATGTTTGTCGTCGTCGACAACTAAAATTTTTGGTTTATCCATATTTTAACCTTTCGTTGCTTATCTATTTACTTTATTGCAAGGCAAATATAATAAATTTCGCCGTACTTTTACGGAATTATTTCATATTTTTTTTCTTTTTTTAAGATAATTTACACATTTATTCATTGAAAAACTTTTAATCTTTCAACTTAAATACGATTTTTTTGCTCGCTTTTACGGAAACCGCTTTTCCGTTTTTTGTAGCGGGAGTAAAACGCCACGAAAGAACCGTTTTTCTTATCGCGTTTTCAAACGAAGCGTGCGGAGTCGATAAAATTTCTATTTCGCTCACTCGTCCCGCAGTATCGATAATATATGATATTTCGGCAATTCCTTCAATTTTTTCGTTTTTTGCCGCTTTTGGATATGGAATTTGCGGCATATAAAGCGTTTTCGGCGCATTAGTAAATTCTTGCGTCAATTCGGTCGCGACGTTTGAATTTTCCGCTTTTTCAATGTCGCCGATTTCGCCGATTTCGCCGTCTGCTTCAATTTGTTCGGTAAAATCGCCGTTTGTTTCCATAGAATTTTCGATAAAATTTTCAATTTCGGCAGATGTTTCGGACGGAACAAACGATTTTTCATCGCTTTGCAAAGACCGCCGATTTTGTTTGGAAATTTGCCGTTTTACTTGCGCGGGCGGTTCTGTTGCAGGCGGCGTTTGTCGAGGAGTTACAAGCGTTACAAGCGCGTAAGATTTTTCTAAATTAGGCACGGGTTTTGCTTCCCGAAAAGAAAACAAAAATGCGAAAAAGGCGATATGTATTATCGCCGAAAAGAAAACGGCGGCGCAAATATTATCTTCGCGCCGCCTGAAAAAACTGCCTGTTTTAATCAAGCCCTCTGATTCTCCCGTCGTCTAAAACTATTGTAAAATCCGAATCGAATCCCTGTCTGGGATAAAATTCGCCGTCAATCAAATTCATAAAATTCCAACCCGCCGTAACCGCAGTCGTGCCTGTATAACGGGGACGAAGCGTATAACCCGCCAATTTTTCGGGGCTGAAAATTACGTGATTTTTACGCGACTCGGTATCGGGTTCTTTAAGCGTCGCCAAATCCAAATACACCTGAAAATCGCGGAAACGTCCGAGCCAATGGTCTGAATGCGGATGTATGTTAAAATGAAGCGTCTGCCCTGCGCCTACATCCCAATAATTATTTCCGCCCCAGGTCTGCGGTCCGAGTTCCGCGCGACTTTGGACTTCATAAGTATAAGGAATAAACACCGTATCGCCGACGACGGGTTGTTCAAACATAGTGATTCTGCCGCTAAAATAATATCCGGCGTTTTTCGCCTGCAAAACTTGCTTTGCCTTTTTGTCGGGGTCAACGTCTTTGACGCGATTCCACCAATTAGCCGCGTTTGCGCCGTCCGCGCCGGGCCAAAACACTCTCACCCACGGCGTTCCGTATTGACCCGGTTCTACTGTAACCGAACCCAAATATTGCTGCAACGGTTTCATTAAATTCACCGCGTACGTCTCGCAAATCGGATGTTCCGGGTCAGGTGAAGACGGGTCGACATTTTCCGTCAGCGTATGGTCGGCGGCGGCGTGCCTTACGCTACTGCTATGCTGGTCAAAATGACCGGCGGAAAGCGTAGGATATTTCAATATGATATACGCCGTGTCAATCGTCATTGCGTAAAATCCGTAACTCTGATGGTTCACAGGTGTACCGTCCAAAGCAGTTCCCGACGTACTTGGATAATACCATCTGGACGTCGGCTCGGTATTGTCGTATAAATTGTCCAAATGCGCGTTTGTGCCGAATTGCCAATCTGCCGCGCCTCTCCTTTCGCCGCCGCCGTAAAACGAAATCCGCGCGGTAGTTTTCTCTTTTTCGCCGTCGGGTTCTTTGATAATTTCAATTTCTTTTCCGTCGTCGCAACCGACAAAAAAGAACATTCCCAACGCAACGGTTATCGCAGATACCGCCAAACTGTTTTTCAAAAGTTTCATTCAGAAACTCCTTTCATAAAAAAATTAAACATAAAACAGACAATATAAGAAACACAATTTCTAAATTTTTACTTCACCGCAGAATTATTTTATCGAAAATTCTACGTCCCAGCCGCCGCTTAAAAAAGTATTCCATCCGCGTTCATCGTAATCGTTGTCAAGTTCGGCGTAAATTAAATCCATAAGCGTTTTTCCTGCTGGAAGCGCGACGCTCGGCAAAAAATCTTTAAGAGTTAAATCGCTGAAAACAATACGCTCTTCACGCGCCATTTCTTGCGCCTTTTCATATACTTTGTATTTTTCAAGAACTTCAAACCAACGCTCTATATGCGGACGAAATTTTACGGACAAAGTTTCTTTGTCATTCAGATTAGCCGCTTTTTCCCAATAAACGCCTACGGGACCGATTTCTTTTTTGCCTACGAGTTCGTAAGCGTAAGTTTTAGCCGGCGACGATGCGGTCGAATCAACTTCAATTTTTCCCGCGAAATAATATCCCGCGTCTTTCTCCTTCAAAATTTGTTTCGACGGAGTATCGACATCTTTAACAAGTTCCCACCATAAATCCGCGTTTTTGCCGTCCGCGCAGGGACAAAAAACTCTAACGTAAGGGTCGCCGTAAAATCCTTCGTCTAAACCTTCTATATTTCCCAAATAAGATTCCTGCGGTTTGAGCAAATCGACGGCGTATGTTTCGCATATCGACTGATTGCCGTCAGGGTCTCCCAAAGTATATTCGCCCGCCGAGTGCCTTAAAATTCTCGGATTATACTCGTCGTGAACCGCGTAAACAGTCGGATATTTGATTATCATTACCGCCGTATCGATAGTCGCCTTAAACCCGTTATAAGAAAAATATTCGCCGACGTATATTTTTGAGCCGACGTAAAACTCAACGGTTCCGACTCCAAACGGTTTCCATTGCGCGTAAAGCGTCATACTTTGCGTCGGGACGATTACCTGCGAAACGCCGTAGTCCGTTCCGCTTCCATTGTCTTTCGTATTCCATCCGTCAAGCGAAATTCTTTCGTTCCAGCGGTTAAAATATTCGTTGTCGGTTGCGAGTTTTACGGATTCTCCCGCGTTAACGGAAACGGAAGCGGGTAGTTTTCCGCTGAAATTGGCGGCGTTTGCATTGTAAGTAATCGTAAATTTTTCGCCGTCGTCGTCTTTGCCGCAGCCGACAAACATTACCGCCAATACCGCCGCAATTATTAGTAAGCACCGTAAATTTTTTTTCAATTTCATAATCCAAACTCTCGTTTTATCAATCGTAGAAAATCACGCGAAATCCGGTATATCCGCCGCTGTATCCCGGTTGGCTCGCTTCGCGATACGCAATACGGCTATTTGACTCGCCTGTATCGTAGGAACCTCCGCGATTATTGCGAATTTCACCGCAGCAAAGTTCTTCTACATTTTGAATATCGGGGTCGGTTCTTGTTCCTGTATTTTCTTCAACGCCGTAAGAATTGTAAAAATCCGACAACCATTCCCATACGTTTCCGGTCATATCGTAAATTCCCAGTTCGTTGGCTTTTTTAGTTCCAACGGTGCGTAGTGACCAGCCCGAATTACCTTCATACCACGCGACTTCATCCAAATTGTCGCCGCCGCTGTATTTATAACCTTTACTTTTATTGCCGCCTCTCGCCGCGTATTCCCATTGCGCTTCGGTCGGGAGAAATCCGCCTTTACTTTCCGCAAACGCTTTCGCATCCGCCCAAGTTACGTTTACGACAGGATGTTTTTTCCTGTCGTCCGAAACTTCTCTGCCGTACTGTTCGTTTGTTACGGGATATTTACCTATCCAGAAATTCCTCGTTAAAGTAACTTTATGATAAACCTCGTCGTTGGGTTTTTCTCTTTCGCTTTCCTGACTTCCCATATAAAACGTTCCTTTTTCAACCAAAACGCACTCTATTCCGTTTATGGTTTTTTGGGTTACAGGGCTTTCATCGTCCTTGTCGCTGCAACCGACAAAAAAGAACATTCCCAACGCAACGGTTATCGCAGATACCGTCAAACTGTTTTTCAATCGTTTCATTTAAGAAACTCCTTTCATATAAAGTTAAATGTAACATACACAATTTCTAATTAAATCGCAAACCGAAATAAAACGTTCTACCCTTAATCGGCGCCCAAACCGAAGTCGTTTGATAGTACCAACCGTCCGCGTAAAAAATCGGCTCGATTTTGGATTGATAAAAGTCCCCGATATTATTGCACGCCGCCGTAAACGTAAATCTTGCGAGCCGCTTTTCTATTTGCGCGCTGAAAATCGAATACGGTTCGCCGTATCTTTCGGGCATAATAAGTTTTTGTCCGAAGCGAACTTCGCGAAGCAGTTGCCTTCCCGTATAATTCCAGTCAAAAGACAAAACTAGACCGCTTTTTCTATTGTCCCATTGAATTTTCGCCAGAGCCGTATAATTTGGCGAATAATACGAAAAATTTTTCTCCGTTTCGTTTTTCGATTCAAAATCAAGCAAAGTCGCGCCGCCTTCAAGCGTAAAACCCTTCGGCAAAGAAAAACGCGCTACTCCTTCTAATCCGCGAGTTATCGCGGTTCCGTCAAGATTGCGATAGCGCACAATTTGACGTCCGTCGGCGGTATATCTTCGCAAATATTGCGCCTGAATATAATCGGATATTACCGTTTGATAAGCCGTCGCCTCCGCCGTAATTCCCAAATTAACGCGCCAAAATTGCGAATATTGCACGTTTTGCGCGAAAGTCCAAGAACTTTCTTCGCGTAAATTTTCTACCGGTTCCAAATAATAAACGTCGCTTGTGGTCGCCGAGTGATTTTCCGAAAATAAATTGAAAGTCCTGAATCCTTTGCCCGCCGTCGTTTTGAAATTAAGATGGTGATTTGCGTAATAATTAAAAGCGAAACGCGGCGACAAAATAAATCCGTGAACGTTATGAAAATCGCCGCGCAAACCTGCGGAAACGTCAAAAAGTTCGTTTATAACAAAAATATTTTGCAAATATATCGCTAAAATATTATACAAATGCGAACCGATGGAACGGTCGTCGTAAAATTTATCGTAAGTGTAACTTACGCCCGCGAGCAGTTTATTTTTGTAAAAATCAAAATGAAAATCCGAAACCGCAAAAAGCATATCTTGCAACGCTTCAAGCGACAGATAGCCGTAGTAACTGTCCTGATAATGCTGAATAAAACTTGCGCGATTTTCATTCGTAACAATCGGATTTATTTCGGTTTTGCTTCCGATTTCGTAATTTACGCGCCTTGTCCGCGCATATTCCTGATATATCAGCGGACGAAAAACCGTATTTCCCCATTCGTCGATATAAGTGCTTTCCGGCTGGAAATTTCCTATGTATTTGCGCGACGAATTTTGCGTGCCGCCAAATCTGTCTTCGTATGCTGTCTGCGCGTTTGCGAAAATTTGCGTACTTTTTATTTCCTGCGACAAACGCAGCGAAAAATTTACGCGGTCAAATTCCGCGACGTCCATCATAGGAGTGGAACTGTCCATATCTATGCGCGGCGAATTTGCGTAAGCCATAGAAATTTGTACGCCCGTTTGGCTTTTTTCGACAAACGTAGAAAAATAAGCGTCGTAATTTTGCTCGTTATGATTTCCCAACGCCATCTTGAAATACGTTTTCGTATCGAAAGAAATCGGTTTGTGAATAATATCCACTACGCCCGCAATCGCGTTGTTTCCGTGCCGCACGCTCGACGCTCCCTTAACAATCAATATATTATCTATATTTACCAGCGGAATTTGCTCGATTCCATAAATATTTCCCAAGCCAGAATATGCGGGAACGCCGTCTATAAGAATTTGCGAATACGCGCCGTTAAGCCCCAAAAGGCGAATATGCGCGGTATTGCAAACGGAACAATCGACTTTTTTGCGCACGCCGAGTTTGCCGTCGAGCAAATCGATTAAATTTGTCGCAGTCGTCCGTTCAATTTCTTTGCGCGAAACGGTATCGACAATCGCAATTTTGTCCTGCTGTTTCGTGAGTAAAATTATACTGTCCCGCACAACCATCGTTCCCATATCTATAGTTTCCTGCGCGGCGCACAAGAAAGCAAAAATAAAAATTATTATGAATTTCGCCATTATTTTTTCTCGTTTTTAATGACTAAATTCATAGATTTGTTTTCCGTAAATCTTTGACGAAAAGCCAAATACGCCGTAGCGTTGCTTTTTTCGTGAATTATAATTTTGCCATCTTCGTTTGGACGCAAGAGTTCAAAACGTATGGGAGTAAACCAGCGTTCAAGTTTCGGCGATATATAAAATGAAAAAGCGTCGCCTTCATAAACGGGAAGATTAAAAGTTATGTCGCCCATAGAGTTTTCGTCAAATGTTTCCAAAGAATAAAGTTCAAAGGGATATTGCGTTTTGTCGTCGCCGACTATACCCGAAAAATAGAACGAGCGACCTTTAAGTTCGGAATAGTTTTTTATGTTTTTCACCGTATCGCCCAAAGTTTTGACGTATTCGTCGTTTGTTATAATCATATGGATATGCGAATATTTGCCTTCGTCGGGAACTTTAAGTTTCTGGATATTCTGCGTTTTCAGCAAATCGACGGCGAAATATCCGTAGATTTTAGGCGAAATCTTTCCACCGGGAACATCGTGTCGTATTCCCCGCGGCGCGTTCGGCTCTTCCCAGTGTATTCCTATTTCGCCTGCGACCATCATCGCTTTTTCTATTGTCCAAACGGCGTTTCCCGTAGAAAAATTAACCGCTCCTTCGCCGAATGCCGTATCGTTAGCGAAATAATAATCGATAGTCGCGGACGAAACTTCCGGCGTATCGTTTGACGCGCAGCCAAAAAACATCGCGACGGCGAGCGCGTATATAAAAAAATGACGTAAATTCATATTTTAACCTCCGTAATTTAATTTCGGAAATTAAAATAAGAATTAGTTAAAAATCTATGCCAAACAAACGGGAGAACAGAGTATGAACAATTTATTACGCGCTTTTGTTTATATGCGCTTTTTATAAATTAACAATAAATTTTGTTGTTTTTTTTGTTATTTTGCAAATTTATGAATAATAATTTTTATGAATTTGTTTCTTTTCCGTATTCCTGAATCGTTTTTACGCCGTAATCCTGTTTCGCTAACGAATCCATTCCCGCGACCGCCGCTTGAGCCGCCTCTATTGTCGTTATGTAAGGAATTTTTTGCAAAACCGCCGCCGTGCGAATAGGTTTGCTGTCCAAAAGCGCGCGCTGTCCTTCGGGAATATTTATAAGTAAATCAAACTTATTGGCGCGAATCATATCCACAATATCCGGCTTTCCCATACCGACTTTTGGTACGGGAATTGCGGGAACTCCGTAATTGTTGAGCATTTTCGCCGTGCCTTCCGTCGAATAAACTTTGAAGCCGAGTTCGTGAATTTTTTTCGCCATAAAAACTATATGGCGACGAATCGTATTGCGAACCGAAATGAAAACCGCGCCGCTTTTTGGAAGTTTGTTGTAAGCCGCTTCTTGCGCTTTAAGATAGGCGATTCCAAAATCCTTGTCTATTCCCATTACTTCGCCCGTCGATTTCATTTCGGGACCAAGCATCGTGTCGGAGCCCGGAAATTTATTGAACGGCAAAACCGCTTCTTTTACCGCAAAATAATCCATATTAGGGACTTGCGCTTCGGCAATGTTTTTTAACATAATTCCCGTCATAACTTTCGCCGCAATTTTCGCCCACGCGACTCCCGTCGCCTTGCTCACGAAAGGAACCGTGCGGCTTGCTCGCGGATTTACTTCTATAATATAAATGTCGTTTCCGTCTATGGCAAACTGTATGTTCATAAGTCCGACGACTTTAAGTTCGCTTGCGACGTTTTCGGTAATTTGTCTTATTTCTTTTACAATTCTTCGCGGCAAAGTATACGGCGGCAAAACGCAGGCGGAATCGCCCGAATGAATGCCCGCTTCTTCTATATGTTCCATAATTCCGCAAACTATTGTTTGTTCTCCGTCGGATACCGCGTCGACGTCTAATTCTATCGCGTCTTGTATAAATTTGTCTATAAGAACGGGGCGATTTTCTCCCGCGTCTTTTGCTTCCTCGACAAATTTGTCAAGTCCGTCGGCGGAATAAATAATTCTCATTCCGCGTCCGCCCAAAACAAAACTCGGACGAAGCAAAATCGGATATCCTATTCGCTTTGCTATTTCTATCGCTTCTTCGGGAGTGGAAGCCATTCCGTTTGGCGGCTGTTTTATGCCTAATTTATTGCACATAGCCGAAAATTCGTCGCGGTCTTCCGCCTTGTTTATGTTTTCTACCGAAGTTCCAATAATTTTTGCGCCGCAATCGCGAAGTTTTTTCGCCAAATTAAGCGGAGTTTGACCGCCGAACTGCACAATAACGCCGTCGGGTTTTTCGTGGTCTATAACGTTCATCACGTCTTCAAAAGTAAGCGGTTCAAAATAAAGTTTGTCCGAAGTATCGTAATCGGTCGACACGGTTTCGGGGTTGGAATTTACCATAATACTCTCGATTCCCAATTCTTTTAGCGCGTAAGCCGCTTGACAACAGCAATAATCAAATTCTATTCCCTGTCCGATTCTGTTTGGTCCGCCGCCTAAAATCATAATTTTTCGTTTGTCGCTAACGAGAGATTCGTTTTCTTTTTCGTAAGTCGAATAATAATACGACACAAAAGTGTCGAATTTTGCCGCGCAAGTGTCTACGGATTTATACACGGGAATAATTTTTTCTTTAACGCGAATTTTGCGCGCGTCAAGTTCCGAAATTCCGTTTAAATTTGCTATTTGCGCGTCCGAAAATCCCATAATTTTCGCTTCCGCAAACAATTCTTTTCGCTCGTTTTCGCTTATATTTTTAATTTCTTTTAATTTCTTTTCAAAATCCACAATATCTTTCATATTATTTAAAAACCATCTGTCTATTTTGGTAATATCGAAAATTTCGTCGACCGAAATTCCTTTGTCCATCGCGGCTCTAACAATAAATATTCTGTCGTGCGAAAGTTCTTTCAGTTCGTTTTTAATTTGCTCTACGGAATAATCGGCGTATTTTGTCGTTTCAAAACCTGCGTGGCGCGTTTCGAGTCCTCGAAGTCCTTTTTGCAAACTTTCTTTGAATGTTCGACCGATTGACATTATTTCGCCGACCGCTTTCATTTGAACGCCGAGTCGGGCGTCCGCTTCGGGAAATTTTTCAAACGCGAATCTCGGAATTTTCGTTACTACATAATCTATCGTCGGCTCAAACGACGCGGGAGTTTTGCGCGTAATATCGTTCATAATTTCGTCCAAAGAATAGCCAACGCTCAATTTTGCCGCGACTTTCGCAATCGGATAACCCGTCGCCTTGCTTGCCAAAGCCGAACTTCTGCTAACTCGCGGATTCATTTCAATAACGAGCATTCGTCCGTTGTTTGGGTCTATCGCAAACTGAATATTGCTTCCGCCGATAACGCCTACTTTGCGAATCATTGCGACAGCCGCGTCGCGCATTTTTGCGTATTGTTCAAACGTTAATGTTTGCGCGGGAGCGACGGTTATGGAATCGCCCGTATGTATTCCCATCGGGTCAAGGTTTTCTATTGAACAAATTACGATAACTTTGTCTTTGTGGTCGCGAATTACTTCTATTTCGAGTTCTTGCCAGCCCAAAACCGATTCGTCAATAAGAATTTCGCTTGTGGGAGACAAAAGTAGTCCTTTTTTTGCCGCCGCTTCAAATTCGCCGCGTTCATAAACGATTCCGCCGCCCGTTCCGCCCATAGTGAAACTCGGACGAACAATGCACGGAAAACCGAATTCGTCGGCAATTTCCCACGCTTCTTCGAGCGTATGCGCAATTTTTGCTTTGGGCATTTCAAGTCCGATTTCGTTCATCGCTTTTTTGAACTCGCTTCTGTCTTCGGCAAGCAAAATCGCCTGTTCGTTTGCGCCTATGAGTTCTACGTTATATTTGGCGAGAATGCCTCTTTGGCTCATTGTCATTGCGGTATTCAGCGCGGTTTGTCCGCCCATCGTGGGCAAAAAAGCGTCGGGGCGTTCGCGGGCGATAATTTTTTCAACGACTTCGGGAGTAACTGGTTCTATGTATGTTTTGTCAGCCATATTCGGGTCGGTCATAATGGTCGCGGGGTTGGAATTTATTAAAACGATTTCGTAACCTTCCTGTTTGAGCGCCTTGCACGCCTGCGCTCCCGAATAGTCAAATTCGCACGCCTGACCGATAACTATAGGTCCGCTTCCGATAATCATAATTTTGTGTAAATCATTTCTTTTTGGCATTCAATTATCCCTTATTTTTGTAATAATCGCGTATTTTAAGTTGAAAAAATACTATTCGCCGCAATCCGAATGCGATTTTGTTTTTGATATTTCGCGATAATTGCTTTTCTTGAAGAAAAATTATAATTTTAATTCTTGCTTTTCGTTTGCGCCAAATATTATATTAATTATATTATTTGTTTTATAAATTAACGCAGATTGATACTGCGTAACAAAAAGGATGATTTATGGCTTTTTGTCATGATTGCGTTGAAAATTTTGAAGGAAACAAGTGTCCAAAATGCGGAAAAGTAATAGTATCGGGGAATACAAAAATAATAGGCGTCTGTCTTTCATTGTTTATTGCCTTTATTTGCGTATATTTCTTTATAGACGCTGTTAGTTCCGGAAGTAGTGATGTTGCAAACAGTATTAAACAAAAAGACAACAGCGACAAATATGAAGTAGTTGAGGCGGCGAGCGTAAAACAGGATATGTTTTCTTTATATATACAGGGAGAGCCCTGCGCAACAAAACAAACAAAACGTACAGTTATGCGCAAATAACTTTTAATTTGTACGATGAAAACGAATATCTTATCGGAACCGCTATTGCCAACATAAACAATTGGGAAGCCGGAGGAGTTTGGAAGTATAGCGCAATGGCATTGTCTCCGAACGGCAACGTGAAAAGTTATAAACTTGCCGACATAACAATGTTTTAATTTTCTTTTTGATTCAATTTGGAAGCGGATTTAGCAGAAAAATGATTTTAATTGTCGATGAAAAATCGACGTGACGTTTTGCAAAATGCTGTCGCAATCGAAATCGGGGAAAAATTCATCTTCGACACGGTTTTTTATCTCTTTTTCTCTTAAATTTTTATATTTCATAAGATAAAAATACTATTTGGCAAACGACAATACCATCGTTTTTTGTTTTTTGGCATATAGTATTTTTATGATAAATATAACAAAACATTAAAGATTTTTAGGAGGAAAAATGAAGAAAATTTTAACTATAATTTTAATTTCAACTTGCGTCGTTTGCGCGGCGAGTTTTGCGGCAAGCGGCGATATTCGCGGAAATACGGAAGCGCTCGAATACATAGCGGTTTGGCAAAATAACAACAGAAGAATCGCGATTTTTGACGCGGGCAATTTTTTAACGGAAGATTCTGCAAAAAACGTCGCTATATGCTCGCTTATGCAGAAAGTAAATTATTCGGCTATCGCTTTGGGCGGCAACGAATTGCGCTTCGGCGAGAATTTTTGGGAAGATATAAACAAAAAATTCCCACTTCTGCTTTTGGCGACGAACATAAACGTAAAATCAGGCAAAAAGTTGTTTGAAAAAATTCATTCGGTCGAATACAAAAACGGCGAAAAATATGCGCTTGTTTCGGCTTTTGACAAAAAAATAACGGGAATTTCTAACGATTACGAAGTCGAAGACCCGCAAACCGCCCTTGCGCGCGCAATCTCGCAAATTCCGCAGGGATATAAAATTGTGCTTATCGCGCATTGCGAACCGTCGCTTACGGATTCGTTAATTTCGCAAAATCCGCGCATCGATTTTGGAGTGCAGGGGCATACAAAAAACGTAACGCAACCGTCGCGTTTGAGTAGCGCAAAAATAGTTTTGCAATTTGGAGAACTCGGAAGAAGAATCGCGGTTTTGAACAGAAAAGGCGCGGTCAGATGGCGAGTTTTCGCTCAAAGAACCGCGAAAATCGCGCCGATTCCAAAAACATTCGTAGAAATTTTTTCTATGAGCGGATGTTCCTATTCAAAGGACGCGATAAGAAATTATTTGCAAATTTCGCTGGACTCAAATTATTCTATAAAGGTAAGTTTTGCGGGAAATTACGACGGTCAAACGCATAAACTTTCGCCCGGACTTCCCGACGGCTCGCTAATAGAAGAAAAAATTTACCTTGCAGTTCAAGATTTATTTCCCGAAAGATTTCGGGATTTTTTATTTTTGGCGACTACTCCCGATTCGGACGGCAAAAAAATTGCCGAAAATATTGGACTTTTACCCGAAATTTTTGCAAAATGGGACAAAGAAAAAGGCGATAAAATTCTTGCCGAAAACTATAAAAAATCGCAAACGCTAAATATTACGCAATGCCCGACTATATTTATAAATAACGAAATCGTTAAAAATTATTCAAAAATCATATTTATCGCGTCAAAATACGAAACGCCGAATTTGCCCGTCGATTATATTTTACAAAACACTTATGGAAAAATCGATACGTTTTTTTTGGATAATCCGGCCGCAAAAAAATTACTCGAAAACTTTGACATAGAGCGCGTTCCCGCAATTATCAGAGACGGATTTGTTTTGGATTGGCAAGATTTTCCCGACGGCGAATATTATAAACGGGACTTTCACGAAAACGAAATAGTTGTAATTTCCGACAGCGCCGCAGTATTAAAACTTAATGGATTTTTTAGCGAAAAAGTTGAAAATCTGCATTTGTTGGCGGACAAAGACGGCGACGAAAATATTCTTATTTGGTGGGAAAACAGATGCCTTACAACGACAAATAATTTGGAAAAAGCAAAAAAATTGATAGAATTTTACGTAAAAAAGGGCAAAAACCTGTGAGTTTTGCGGTTTTGTGTTTGGGAACAAACGTCGGCGATAAATTAGCAAACATAAAAGCGATGCGCGACGAATTGCAAAAAATAAGCAAAATTCCTCTAATTTGCTCTCCCGTGTACGAAAGCGCGGCGGTCGACGTAAAAATAGCGCAAGAAAATTATTTTAATCAGACGATTTTAATAGAAACCGACGAAACGCCCGAAGAACTTTTGAAAATAACGCAAAATATCGAAAAAAAACTCGGACGAAAATCAAAAAACGATAAATCGCCGCGAACCGCCGACATCGATATTTTACTCTTTGACGAAATTATAAAAAAAACGCCCGCGCTGACAATTCCTCATCCGAGATTGTTTTTCAGAAAGTTCGCAATTGAAGGCGTAAAATCGCTTAATACCAATTTATTGAATCCGTTTACGGGCGAAAAATTTGCAAATTATCGCGTTAGTAAGGAAATTTTGCGGCAAAAAATAAAAATTATTGAATAAAAATTTAGCAAAAACAGAAAAAATTCCGTTTTTACTCTGTATTTTTTTTTATATTATACCCGTATAATAGCGTTTTCAAGGAGGAATTATCAATATTTCGTTATCTCAAACGGGCTTATTTCAGGTGCTTTTGCCTGAACTTATTGGCGATGAATTGCTTGATTCCGTCGCGTTGGAAGCAAAAGTTAAGGCGCTGTCGACTTCGGGAAGTCATTTTATTTGCATAGATTTGTCGCCTTTGGATTATATTTATTCGGATTCCATAAATAAATTTATCGGGATGAATCGTTCGCTTCTTTCTATGGCGGGACGACTCGTTATAGTTGCGCCGCACGAAAAGGTTTTTGAAATTTTGAACCGCGCGGGAGTAGATAAACAGGTAAAAATTGTTCGTTCTTTGGACGAATTGCAAGCGCTTTCGGACATTCTTTTGAAAAGCGCTCCCGATATTGAACAACAGCACAGACAGGAAGAAGACGATTTTTCGGATTTGAAGCAAATACTTTCGGACACGCTTTCGATAGGCGACGAAACGCCCGCGTCGGGAGTTTTTGAAGATTCGTTTTCTGAACCGTCGGCATTTGCGCCGACGTCGCAGCCAACATTTGAGCCGACATTTGACCCGATACAAGAGACATTTGCTCCGATACAAGAACCGAAATTTGAGCCGACATTTGACCCGATACAAGAACCGATACAGCCGCCAAAACCCGCACCCGTGTTGCCGACGGAAGAACCGATTGCACCGCCTTCCGCGCCTTCTGCGCCTTCCGTATCGTCGAGTTTTGACGATTTATTTGTCGATGGCGGCGAAGCGCCTCCAATAGAAAAACCGATACAACAGCCGAAATCTGCGCCCGCAGAAAAACCTGTGGAAATGGATATAGGTCTTGACATTGATTCTATTGTACCGCAACAGCCGAAACCTGCAACTCCCGCACCCGTCGAAAAACCGATAGAAGTGGATATTGGTCTTGATATCGATTCTTTTGTACCGCAACAGCCGAAACCTGCAACTTCCGCTCCCGTTGAAAAACCGATAGAAGTGGACATTGGTCTTGATATTGACGATGCCATTATACCGCAACAGCCGAAACCCGCAACCCCCGCTCCCGTAGAAAAACCGATAGAGGTGGATGTAGGTCTCGATATCGATTCTATTATACAAAAGCCCGTTGAAATTCCGACGGTTGTCGAAGCGAAAAAAGAAGAAAAATTTGTTTCGCAGGACGAAGTGCGTTTTGAAATTGATGATTCGCCATACGATATTCCACAACAACCGCAACCGACGAATGTTGAAGTTGCGCGTCCGCAACAAGTACCCGTTTCGCCTGCGCCGCAACAACAAGCGCAAACATATTACGAACCTAAACCTGAAGCGATTCCCGCACAACAAACTATACAGCAACCGAGCGAAGCGGCGTTTTCAAAACCGAGCGGCAATGCCGATGCGTTTCCTTATTATAGCGACGAAAAACCTGCCAAAAACCTTGACAGTAAAATTGTTCTAATCGCTTTTGTCGGACTTATAGTTTTGGTATCCGCCGGAATTTTTACGAAAATAATTCCTTTTCCGTTTATGTCTTCCGAAGAAGAAGAGCAAACGTATCAAAACGAAGGAACGTATCAAACCGCTTCGGTAGACGAGGCATCGGTTCAAAAAGCGGAAGAGCAAGTCGCGGTTTCTGCGCCTCATCAGCCGAAACAACAAGTAAAAACGCAAACAAAACCGAAACAACAGGCAAAACCGCAACAGCCGAAACCGCAACCGCAAGCAAAGCAAAACGCTACCATACATATTGCGACAAATCCGAGCGGCGCAAGAATTTTTATAAATAACGGATATTTGGGCATATCGCCCGTCAGCGTTGCCAATGCGCCTCACGGGAAAGTTTTTTTTCGCGCTCAATTAGAAGGTTATTCGGAGTTGGAATGGCATATTGAATACAACGGCAAAGAACAAAAAATAACGAAAAATTTGGAAAGAAAAACGTCGGCGCAACAAACTGCGCAAACCGCGCAACAAACGCAAACAACCGCGCAACAACAGGCATTAGCGCAACAACAGCAACAAGAAGCGTTGGCACAACAACAAGCGTTAGCGCAACAACAACAGCAACAAGCGTTAGCGCAACAGCAACAACAACAAGCATTATTAGCACAGCAACAACAGCAAGCGTTAGCGCAACAACAACAGCAAGCATTATTAGCGCAACAGCAACAACAAGCAGCCGAACAAGCGGCGCGAGACCAAGCCGCACGTGACCAAGCGGCACGTGACCAAGCGGCACGAGACCAAGCCGCACGCGAACAGGCGGCGAAAGACCAAGCCGCACGT
>JGI24698J34947_10000052_pt1 | contig 34551 bp, 39 predicted proteins | sample TergutMp193P3_FD_34947 | JGI IMG/M metagenome (IMG submission 34947) | reverse complement strand
TGGTTCCTCCCATGGTATTATCATCGTCCTGTTTTCAGAAACTTATACTTATCGGCTCTTTTTTTTGACTACTGTAGAAATAAGTAAATGCTGTTGCCCTGAAACATATGAAACTTGACTTTTCTATGATTCTTTACTAGGATAAACTGAGCGGTAGTATCCATTTGGCCCCTTCGTCTATCGGTTAGGACATGAGATTCTCAATCTTAAAAGAGGAGTTCAATTCTCCTAGGGGCTAAGCTTTGGTTTATTAAGTCATTATATCATAAAGAATTGGCATCTGTGAAATAAAAGTGATCGCCAAAATGATTGCCAAAACCCCATAAATCAGCGATTCTAAAGCTTATGGCAAGGCCGCAGAACAAAGACGGGATACGGGCGAAGGTTCGCACCCGGGACGGAATAATCCTCGTACATTTGGCTGAGTATCCCGGCCACTGGATCGTCTCCCCCGAGTACGACAGGAAAAAGGCGATCGCGTGGGCGATAAGGAACAGGGACAGGTTGGTCAGGCGGGCCGACAACACCATCGCGTCGTATTGCAAAGACTTTTACGCCAAGGATAGCCTTTGGGTTCGCCGCCAAATTGAAAAAGGCCATCACTACGGCGATCTCCATTTGAAAAACCGGCAGTCATACCTGGACAATTATTTCGCCAAGGTTTTCGGCCATCTCTATCCCAGTTACATCGACCGTACAGAGTTCAGGCGGGAATTCGACAACTGGCTACTCGATCTCAGATCGTACCGCGACGGCGAGAGGAAACTTTCCAAGGCGACGAAAAACAAAATCATCTACTCGGTGAATGACTTCATCGAGGAACTGATAGACTTGAAAAAGATGGACATTAACCCGCTCACAGGCCTGAAGAAATACAGCAAGGATCCGGAGAACCCTCGCGGCGTAATTGACCGCGATTCCTTGTCCAAGATGTTCCCCCCGCACCACGGGGATTTGATAAGGATATGGGGTTCGCCTATGTGGGCCTGCCTCATGCTGGTATTTTACGACACCGGCGTAAGGCCGGGGGAGGCTCGGGCATTGACATGGAAGGACATCGACATTCGCAAGCGGTTCGTGCCGATCCGCAAAGGCATAGAGGCAGGGACAGTGAAGAACGTAAAGGGCACGAAGACCGGCGTCGTCAAAGCGGGGTTCCTGAACCCAAGAACCGTACAGGAACTGGACATTTGGAGAACGGAGACCAGGCGGGGCAGCGACGAGGATTTTGTGTTCACCGCAAAAGGCGACAAGCCCGTGACCAACGAGGCGGTAACGAAGGCCTTCAGGCGGGGGCTCGCGCAGATCGAAAAAGAAAACGGCGGCTGGGAGGCGAACCCCGCGTGGACACCGTACTGGTTGCGGCACTCCTTCGGCACGTACCAGATGGAGAACCTGAGCGAGGAGGAGATCGCCGCCCTCATGGGCAACGGCGTGGCCGTGCTGAAGCAGCACTACCAGCACCCCGACGACGAGACGCTTTACAAATCATCGGAGGTGATCAAGAAAAAACTGGACAAGGCAAGGAAAGACAACTGATTTGCAAAATCGACTTACACAAGGTATTATTTCGCTGGTAGTTGAACCATATTTTTTAGGACTGTTTATTTTCTTGCAAAGCGCGTATTTATTAAATGAGCCGAACATATCGTTATCCTTTGTAACTCCTTGATTCCAGCACCGAATCCGACACGGGCTTGAGCGAGCTGCGCGACAGCACCAGTTTGGTAAGTGCCGTGTTTGCCGCGCCGTCCCATGTGTGGATGGAACTCTCTATCAGCCACTTGTCGCTGTACACCTCGGAGATGACCGGGCTCCGGTTCTCGTCCTGGAGGAACACCTCCACGTCCACGGCCTTCCCGCAGACGTATTTGCTGTTGAACGGTATTATAGTAAAAGCTTTGTCGGTAAGGAAGCCCTCCCTCATGCCGTTGGCGAGGATGCCCTGGTTCGCCGCGCCGTAGTCCATGTCGGGGTTGAACTCCCTGCCCATCCAGACGTAGTTGCTCTTGATGGTGTCGGCGATCACCGGCAGGAATTTGGGGATGGAGTCGGTGATCTTTGCGTCCTTTTCCCTGTAGTTGAGGCGGTCGAGGAACGCGCCCTGCGCCGAGTACGCGTGGAACGTCTTGGTCAGTCTCTCGTCGAAGGGCAGGAACGTGTTCATCATGTCGTCCAGGGTCTCCTGGCCGTCGTCCTGCATGAGGGTCAGTTTCCCGACCGGCGACTGGTCGGCGAGGAGGCCTATCGACTTGAATTGCAGTTTCCCCGCCAGGTCGCGGAAAAACACGAACGCGGTGTTCGTCGGGCTGTCGGCTATGTCCAGGAGTATCTCCTGCGCGTATGTGTACGGCTCGGCGAACTGGAATATGGCGAGTTTCGCAACGGTATCCTCTGCCTCAATGCCGGGGAGTATCTCCGCCAGGATGTCGGATACCTTCTTTTTTTTGTAACCCGCCGATATTTTTTCCCTGTTCTGCATATAACTTTCATGGATGCCCCGTACCTTTATTATGCCGTTCATTACGTTCGATGTGAGCGGCTTTGGCACTTCCCTGTTGTCCACCACGAATTTCGCCTCAAGCAGTTTTTCCCCCGCCCCCATGATTATCTTGAGGGGGAGCCCCCGCGTGAACGTGCCCAGTTCGATGCTGAGGCCGGAGGGGTCGGACATGACGAGTTCAAGTTCGGGGAATGCTTGGTAAATTGAGTCGGTCATGGAAAAGCCGTAATTGGGCGGGCCGATGGTGGAGAGGGTGTCGTTGACGAAAAACTGCGGCTCTATCCCTACGTCGATCATTTACGCCGCCCTGTTATTTATACGGAATTTGTCCAGCGGCACCGACAGGCAGTCGGGGTATGTCAGCCCGTCGTCGGTGGTAGTAGTCATCAAACTGTATTTGTACTTCATGCAAAAATAGGTATATTCACCTTTGCTGCCCCCTCCCTATAAACTATGCTTATAACTTTAGTATGATGGAGACAAAGGCATTGCCGTTAACCGAACGGCTTTGGAAACCTGCGGAGCCCCGGAAAACGGGGCCCTACCCATTATCCATGATTTAGCGTATAACGGAGAGAGCATGAAACGCAGACCAAGGGAGTTTGACGCCAACCGTACCATTCGGCTCATTTTCGGGAAAAGTGCAGATGAGACGGCGAGGATGCTTGAGAACCTCAGCATATACGCCGTACTGTCCTACCTTCAGGAAGAAAAGGTCGTCATCCCATTAATCGGCGAGGTGACCTTCCAACGTGGCGACTCGGGCCTACGGTATGAGTTTGAGCCGAGCCAGTTCCTTGTACAGAACATCGGGCAGATCGAAAACGGCGGGGAAGCCGAGTTTGAAGGTATACTGGCCCGGAAATTCAAGGATGTGCTGGAGCCGAAGCAAAAATCCATGAAGTACGCACCACCGAAAAATGCAAAAGCGGAAACACTACCGGAAGCCCAAGACGGCCTTTTACAAAGTGCAGCCGCTGAATGAACTAATTTTTAGTCTGCCGTCAAAAAATACTCTGCCACTTTCATCTCGACATCGACATTGGGTGCATCCCTGTAGGACATCCCCAAATCCCTAAGCAGGAATATTTCGTCAACCTCAACCCGGTCAGACCTGCTGCCGGAGCCTTTCACTTTCCTGATGAGGTAAAGCAAGCCGCCGTTCCCTTGAGCATATTCCCGCTTCAATAAAGTTTCCCTGTCTGATTCTTTGAAATAGTAAGGGGTATCAAATACCCGCATTGGGAACCAGCCGCTCCCGTCGTTTTCGGCTTCCCTTACGGTATATTGGTTAACCCCGTCATAAATGTAATAGCTGGTAGCGCCATCCTCCGCGTTTGCCAGACTGGTTCCACCGAGCCTCCTAAAATATTTCCCGAATTTTGTATTTGAGACGTCTGGAACCATTTTAATGGGGCTGACCCATTCAGTGTTGTTTTTGTTGGTTAGGTACTCTTGGAAGAACCCGTCAATATTAAAATCCCTGGGCGTCCTTAACCTCAAGGTATTGGCATCGTTGGTGTTTGGGATTCCCATTGTGCTTAAAGGGATTACGTCGGCCACGTTTAGCGTCCTGTTGTTGTTTCGTACACTTACATCGACTAAAAACAAATACATATTTTCGTTTGCATTGTAGATTGACGACAATTTCGCAGGGACGGTGATGTCGGTGTACTGGCCGCCATTATTTACCCGCCATGTATTGTTGTTTCTCGACGACACGGAAAGTGCGATTGACCACTTGCTGCCGTTCGGGGCGCTCGTCACCAGTTCTGAAAGTTGGTATGCCGGGAGGTAGTTTGAATATTCGGCGTAATTTATGCTCTGTGAGGTATTGGCAACCGAGACTGTTTGCGAGGGCTCATTCGATGGTTGGCTCCTGGGGGAGTAGGCAACCGCCGAAGGGCTTGAGGCGGGGGTTCGCATCGCAATCGTAACCGCTATTACAAGCAGGCCGACAATAGACCCTGAAACTATCAAAAATGCTTTCCCGAACTTTTTCAAGTTATCCTCCCTTGCGCAGATCAAATAATACCGGCGACGACCATGCTGATGCCAAAAACCACCGCCCCGACTATCAAGCACGGCCATCCGATTTTTTTCCTCTTTTTGCCAAAAAAAAATCCTCCAATTCCTAAAAGAACAATCCCAACGATGACGCCTGGCATTTTTCCCTCCTTCCTATTTGGGTGAGACATCTTGTTAGATATATCCATCGTGCGGATGGATGGCACCATTCTTGCTGATGTTGGCGAGCTTGTCAAGCCATAAGCATAATTACCCCATCCTGAAAGGCTGAATATGAAGGAAAAAGAGTTACTTGGTATTTTAAGTTCCAATATCAGAGACTACCGCCTGCGCAACAAATTATCCCAGGCTGCTTTGGCAGAAAAGGCCGATATTTCAATCAATTTTCTCAGCGACATTGAAACAGGGAAAAAATGGCCGTCGCCCCGTACCTTGATCAAATTGGCCAAAGTGTTTAGTATCGAAGTCTATGAACTGCTGAAGCCGGAAAGCGTATTGCCAGACGCTTCAGGCCAGGTTATCGCAAAATATACCGAAGAGGTATTGGCGGTAATCAATCAGTCGGTTGGAAAAGTCCAGACCAAGTACATGGCACGGCTGAAAGGCCGCGACTGAGTACGGTTCCCCTACCTCAATATTATCATTTACATTTTAGACGGCATATCCGGGTGCTTTCCGGGGCTCCTTTCAATCTACATTGTTATCTGTAATGAGATGGTATTAGTCGCAATAACGACTCGCCGTGCCATCGCTAATTATGCTTACCAGCGGTCGAGGGATTCCTTCGTCGCGGTGTACATGGTCTGTGCGTTAATGGCAACTTTGCCGTAGATGGGGTGGTCGTCCTCGTCGACGTATTTGCTGAAAGTCGGCTCCACTGAAGTTACAATGCACCCCATGAACAGCATATTGCCGATCCTGATGTTCACGTAGGTGTCTGCCGATCTCCTGGTCGCCTCAATGTCTATTGGATTTGGCATTTCTCCGCTGGGCGGCGTGTTCGAGGCGTTCGTCCCCGATATCGCCTCCAGCACTGACGGGCCGGGGGGTATCAAATTACCAATGGGGCCCTCCCCAGGGAGGGGCAGTTTGCAGAGGTTACGGATGGGCGCAACGACCTCAGCATAGGCATCGTAAGTGTAATGGAACTCAAGGTTGAACTGCAACTTCATCGGGTCTGTGCCCTTCCACACGGAAAATCCCATTTGTTTGAAGCTTGCGCTAAAACCGTATTTCCCGCCCGACATGGACTTCAGCATCCCGCCCAAAACAGCAAATGCGGTATTGCCGCCCGTGTCGAACAACTGCCCGAATTCGGAACTCAACGAAATTGTGTATTCGTCAAGCAATGTTCCCCCCGCGATATACTTGCCTTCGTGATCGGCAATGGCGACGGTCGAACCTGCCGGGATGGTCATCTGGTGGCTCGGCATCGTTCTTGGAGCGGCTCTTGGAGAATCGTAATCGTAGCTGCTGCCTTGCAGGGATTTCAGCGCATCGGCCAGTACATGGAAGTCTGTTGCCATATTTTTAATCCCTCCCCTCAGTTTCTATGACCGGTAGGCCCGTGCCAGGACTTTGATGACCGCCTCGTGGGTGTCCTTCTTCATCGCCTTGGCGAAGGCGTATTCCTTCATGATTTCCCGCAGGAGACGCCATTGCAGATCCTTCACGAGGCCGCCCTCAAGGGCCTCGGCGACGTAATCAAGTATCTTTTTCCGTTCGGCGCTTGAAATCTCGTCGAGGTCGGGGAACGAGGTGTCGATGCAGTCGCGCATGGCTTTCAACACCTGCTGATTGTCGAAGTTGAAATTAAAAATGACCAACCGCGATTTTATCGCCCCGTCCTTGCTGATTATGGAAGGGTCTTTGTTCGTGAGGAATATATAATGCGATTCCAGTTCGTAGCCGGTCTTGCTCGGCTCCACGGCCTCGCCCGTGTCGAGGTCGACGATCTTGCTGTTCTTGGAGGTGATGTAAATCTTGCGGTCTTCCAGCACCCCCTTCATGATGTTTTCCATGTCATCGCTTGAAAACATATTGTCGCAGTCGTCAAGAACAACGAGTGGGATGTACCGGTTATTATAGAAAGCGCTGCGCAGGCCGTCAGACCCGTCGAACTTGCCGGTGATCCAGACGTAGCCGAGGCCGTTCACCAGCCCCTCGTCCTTCACGACCTGCTTGATGGTCTCGCTCTTGCCCGTGCCGCCGCGCCCCCACGCGCACACGCCGACCGAACTGTACTTCGGCGTATTGAGCATTTTCCTAACTTCGGTTTTAAGGCCGGCAATCGCGTCAGCCTGCGGCTGGTAGTTCTCTATCTCCTGCTGGAGGGCCGTCAACTGCCGGTTCGCGGCGGGCGGCGGCGGGATGGTGATAGGCTGGCTCACGACGCCCCGCACGACCTTCGTGGAGGGGATGTTGTCTGCCGCCTTCTGGCCGCCCAGGTCGTCGAACGCGAGGATTCCCGCCTTGAGCATATCGAAGAATTTGGGGGCACCGTAGCCGGAGACGTTGAAGCCGTTCTTGATGAGGTAGGCCTTGAACTCCTTGGCCAACTTGATGGAGTCGAAACTGTTGTTCGCTATCTGCGTCACCCACGACGGGTTCTCGCCCAGGAAGTTCGCCGCGTATCCCCTACGGTTAGTCTTTCCGTTGATCTGCAAAGGCTGAGGAGTCCATGTTTCTTCACGGAGAGGTTCGGCAGCCTCGGCCTCTATCATCTGGAGGGTGGTCTGCGCGTTCTGTACCTTCAGGAAGTCGACGAGCGAGAAAAATACCTTGCCGATGCCGTACCCCTCAAGCGAGAGCGTCGTGATGGGCCTCCCCTCGCCGGAGGAGCCGTTCGCGAAACGGTCGACGGAGACGATGTTCATCTGGTTCATCTTTTCCATGCGGAAATTGAGCCGGAATACTTTGCTTTTGCTGCTGATAAAAAAATAACCGATGAATTTTCCCCAGACGTTCTTGTGGGCGTCGGGCAGGGAAATGACGGTGTATTTTTCCCCTGTTTTCCTTTGAAGAAGCAATGCCAGTTTCCTGAGCATGGTTACTATCTTTTTTGTGTTCCATTCGAGCAGTTTCATATTGGCCTCCACTTAAATAGACCGCCGGGAGGATCGGCGTCGTTTGCTATTTTTCAAATGAGGGCATTGATTCGGAAGGAACAGATAACGGTATCGAAAAAGCCTTTGTGGATTGTCCTATAAGATAATATTATAGGACAAATTGCCCTAAAAAAAACCGCATTTCCATGTATCTTTGCCTTTGCGCCTGGAAGTATTTTTATAGGGCATACCGGAAACATGAGAAACCCAAGGGAGGAAAAAGACTTGAACGCTATTGCAGCCAGGGCCGGGGACGACATAAAGGAAATGGCCGAAATTCTGGCCGCCTTCCCAGCCCCGGAGAAATGGACGCGGGAACAGAAAGCCCAAGCCGTGCAGTTCGCGGCGCTGCTCGATACCGCCCAGAAGATGATTAAGGCCAAGACAATGGCCGGGGTAGACTGGCAAAAGGAAAAGGCGGCATTCCTCGACAATGCGGGGCGCACCAGGAGCGCACATACCCGAACGGCATACCGGGCCGCACTTGATCGCCTTGAAGCATGGGCCGAGCGCCAGAAAACAAGCATCCTCGAACTGACCCCCGCCCAAGCAGACGATTTTATTTACTCCCTTCGGGACAGGGCTGCCGCATCCATTCGCCTTGACGTTTCAGCCGCGTCTTCCTTTTTCACATGGCTTGAGCGCAGGCACGCCGAAATCAAAAACCCTTTCCGTGGAACCAAGGCCAGACCGCCGAAGAAGGCCGTCAGGAAGATTGTCATCCCCACCGCAGGGGAAGTCGAGGCAATGATTCGGGAACTTCCCCCAGACCTCGCCGCCGCCGTCTCCGTCATGGCATATAGGGGGCTTCGCGTTGGGACGCTCCTAACCCTCTCCATTGCCGTGGACAGGTTCACCGGGCACAGCAAGGGGAAAGACATATCGGGGAAACTCCCCGCTCTTGCCCTGGATGCAATAAAAGCGGCTTCGCTCCCCCATAGGGGGCCGTTTGCGGGGGAACGCGCAAACACATTGGATAAACGAATAGCGCGGGCCATTGAAAAACTCCGCAAGGCCGGAAAAGTACAGGCCGGTTATTCGGCGCACGACTTTCGCCATTTCTTCGCTGTCCAGGAGTACCGGAAGGATCATGACATCCACCGCGTGAAGGGACTGCTGCACCACACCAGCATATCGGTGACGGAAAATTACCTCCGCTCCCTGGGGGAAATATAAGGGCGTTGAGAATGCACACCGCTAATTGGACAACCCCTGTCCCTTCCTAATAGCTGGGTCGGCAACTGCTCTTGGATAGTAGTTAAACTATCATAATGGCCGTATACCGGGAGAACCATGATAGAGTTGAAATACCGTCTCTTTGACGGCGGGAACAAGACAGAAATTGAAATATTCCTGGGTTCAATGGCGAAAGTTGGCGACATTATCGGCGAGGGCAGTGAGCGTTACCTACAGGTGTACCACGTCAATGATTGGAACGTCATCCCTGGAAAGACGTATGTTAGGCTCTATAAAAACCATTACGTGATCAAGATAGAAAAAACATGGGCTGTTGTAGAAACCATTGACGAGGTAATCCAGGACAGGATAAAACTGAAGAAGGAAGCGGTCGAGTTTGAGAACAAGAGACATGACAGCGTAAGACGGCTGAGAGAAAGTCATTTCCTTTTTGAATGGAACGCTTAAAAAAACACCCAATCTGCATAAAATGTCTTATTAATGTTTTGCCGCCAACCCCGCCATGGAAAATTACCCCGCCCTTAAAGCAATGCCCGATAGAAACTGTTTGAGATTTTTCGCGTAGAACCGGCCCCGGAGTGCTTAACTATACCGGCATTTCTATGTAAAAAGAAATTTGAAAACCGAGCCTATATTTATAGAACATACGCTATGATGTAAAATAGCAACACATCAATCGGGTGGCCTAAATACCTGCAAAACCGCCGGTAACTGGAAGTTAATATATGGCGAATGACCGGCAGGCAGGGCAATTAACCGGGAACCGTTTCGATTCATGGTTGCTTTGGCATATAGGCATACCCAACGATAACGTCTGGCAGGCGGCATTACCTGTCTTTCAGCTCGGGGAAGAACCATCCCAAATATTCGGTGTATCTATTATTTTCAATTATATTGCTTTTTTCATATACCGAATTGTGGTTCGTGAATGTGGAATACCTCCTTTCCTTTGACAGCTCCATTTCGTAGCCGGTGTTCCTAATATATTTCAGCACCAGCCAGTAAAATTCCTTTTTGTAGTTGTAGAACAGGTTTATCATCCAAATTGGGTTTTCGTTATCATACCCATAATTTTTCCTTTCCTTGATTGACAGCAATACCCTAAACAAATCATAGAGATTATGGATATCCTCTATTTCGATCCATCTTTTCAGGTTATACATCGCCATATCATTTATTCTTTCCCCAAATAATTCAATACGCTTCGAATAGTTATCATCCTCTCTAATTATATCAAAAATTAATTCCTTTTTTAACCTGTATTCCATTTTTTTCAGATTACGCTCATAATCATAATAATAAGCGCGGTTGTTTTTTTCGTCATAGGTTATTTTGTCAAAATCCATCCTTTCGCGATTCCATTTCGTCATTATCTGCCTGTCCTCGATATACGGTTCTTGCCAGTAGACCAATAAATGAAATCGCTTGTTTTCCATGGAATACTTATATGTCTCGTTGTCAAATACCATAATGTTACAATTGTTATGTGCAAAGACATCCCCCTGGAACGCCTTAATGTAATCAGGCTCAGGCTTGAATTCGTCAAAAATCCAAAACAACGGCATCTCGTTTTCTTCATAGAATATTTCCCGCGCCACGATTACGCTTATGAACGTATGCGATATCTGTATCTCAAAAATATACTTCTGATTTTTATATATACATTGGAGGTCGGGTTTCTTCCATTTTGCCTTGTCCTTGATTTTTTTTACGGTCTTTTCCAGTTTTACGCCGCTGAAGCGACTGTCCAGTTTCAGTATGTCGTTCAGCATATTCTTCAGCCTTATGTGCTTTTCGCTCTCTTTCGCACCATGGTATATTATTGCCAGCCATTCCCTTTTTGTGTATTTGGTGTCGGTCTTCACGGGGCAGTCTGGGCTGTCTTTCAGGTGCGCAAAATGGAACTTGTTTTTTTCGCCCGCCCGCAGCTTTATTTTTTGCAGGCATATTGCGCACACATATTTCGAGATGTCTTTCTGTATCCTTTTTTCGATTTCATGGCGCAGTTTGAATTGCTCTATTTTGTCTGTTCCCAATAACTGTTCTGCGGTAAGGTGCTCGCCGGTCTCTTTGTTAAGGATATCGTCAACCGTTGGTATTGCCATAGCCTACCTTGCAATCGTCATCCTTCCTTTCCCCGCTGGCGCAGTTTTTGGTAATACTCCTGGGTTTTGCCGTAAGAATACTCGATTGAGGCGTTGGTATTGAAATCGGGGGTACGCAGATCAAGCCCCTGGGCGTCGCCTATCCGATCGCTGCCGCCAGGGTACTCCTCTATCAACACATTGGCTGGCACGGGCAAAGCGATTTTCTGATCCCCGTGGGTGAAGATTAGGCTGTCACCTTCGACCTCGTAGGGGATGCCCTCCTTGTCCTCGATTTCCAGGTCCGGGGCGATTTTCACGTAAAGAACCGCGCTCCCTTCCACCTTGTCAAGGATTTCCCGCATTTTCGGATTCATGGCTCCCTCCCTTGCGTTAAGTTAGGTACTCTAATGCTTTCAGGCATTGGACGAATTGTCAAGCTTTTCATAAGAATATCGTTACTCGTATGACAGAACGAGAATTGCTAAAACTATTCAGCAAAAATATCAGGGATTACCGGGCAAGGCACAGTTGGTCTCAAGCCGAACTTGCTGAACGAATCAACGTATCGGTGAATTTCCTATCCGACATTGAGAACAGCCGGAAATGGGCATCGCCGATCACGATGGTCAAGTTTTCCAAGGTTTTCGGGGTCGAGGTTTACGAACTCCTAAAACCGGCCAATGACCTGCCCGACGCCTCCGGTGCGTTGCTTTCAGCGTACACCGAGGACATCCAGAAAATCGTCTCCCAGGTAATCGGGGAGGTTCAAACAGCCTACATGGAACGCCTCGTCGAACTCGGCAGGTTGCAGAGACCGGCTGAGGAGCAAGAGGACTAGATCGCTGCATATGCGTGTACCCACCTCGAAATTTCAGTAGGCATGGTTTGGCTCGCAGTTCGGAAAGCTTCATCAAACAGTTATCCATCCTGAACATTTCCTGAATACGCCAAAAATCTTTTGACCCAGGAGGCATTTGCTTTTTGCCGATGCAAGGTACTGTATTTCCTACGCTGATTGGGGAATGTTTCCAGGAGATGAATCAGGTTGATTGCTGCCCTGTGCTCAAGTTCGTTATTGGAAAGAAGGTGGAACGGATTGAAGACCCTGGATACCAGTGCCTGCCGGTATTTTTCCCAGAGCCGCATGGCAGACGGCAGATCGCCAGCGGCGGCAAGGGAAAAGATTGGAAATTCAGACTCTACCTGCCCATCGCTGCCGCCAGCCCCTTCACAGGGCTGGCTTGGCTCATAAACTCCCCTTGTACAAACCATAGATTCTCCTTTACTGATTATGCACACAAAAGCCCAGCCGCTGCCCTGGCACTATCCAAATTTCCCTTAATAAGCCTTTACGTCAAAGATAGCATAGCCCAGTTCGCGGGCTTGGACGATTTGTTTTCTAACCCGAGTGAACCCGCAGCCCATGTGTCCCGCGATCTGCTCTATGGTCATGTCGGCTTGCCGAAGTTTCAGCAAAGCCTTTTGGAACGGCGTCAGCATCTCCATCAGGGCTTCTGCCTTCTCCTCGGGCGATTCACCTAACTCACGGAGCGCAACCTGCTCAGGATTGTATTTATAATACAGGTGGTTGTTGTTTTCAAACACCTCATCCTCAAAAGCCGCCGTCGCGTTGTCGGCCATCCTTTCGGAACCGGAAACCGCCTCGTCCTCGTCATACGATATGCCGTCTTCTTGATCTTTGTGTTTAGCCGCTGTCTTGAGCCTGTTCCTGCAATGCCAAGCGCCACCGGCGAGATCTAACTTAAACTGCCATTCTTCGGGCGGTTTCCTTACCCTTTCCGGCTTGAAAACCTCAAGTTCGTGGTACAGTACCAGTGCGGCCTCGCTCTCCATCTCTGCCTCGGGCAGCCGGTGATACCACCAATACTGGCCGATCATGCCGACCAGCAGGTTCCGGTATTTTTTCCAGAGCCATTCCACCGCGTCCTTGTCGTCGAGTTTGGCCCGGCAGACAATAGAAAATTCCGTCTCCGTCTGCTGGGTTACCCTTTTTGATCCTCCCTTCATCATTTCCTCCTCATTGGTTTGGATGTGTAAACAGATCGCAAACGGCGGTAACGGCAACGCAGGCATTTTTAATACCGTCTTCGTCCATGAGATTGCAGTTCCCCTGGGCAGGGGTTTCCATGTCAGCCTTAAAGTGCTTGCAATTCACGCAAGTGAGACAGCAAAATATCTTATAACCATTTGCCTCGCTCCATTCTTCCCTGTTTTTAATTTTTTCACTCATTTCCGTGTTTCCCCTTCCATATCTCAGTGAACGCCTGCTCATAACCCATATTTAGGTCGTCCATAATTGTGGCGGTGTTCTCCAGGAAATCCTTCAAAATTTCAAAAATGGCTTCAACAGTTGAAAGTAGTGAATCTTCGATTTCGGCTGTGTTTTCAAATCCGTCGAAACCGGTACGGAGTACAGTATCAATTAGCCATTGCGCCCTGATCAGTTGCTCATACGCTTCCGCTACTTCTGCCGGTGTGTGTTTTTTCGTATATCCCGTTCCTCCAACGTTTCCTTCGAAAATGTCTTCGTGGGCTATTTTTCCCTTCATTACGTTCATTACGTTACATCCCGTTATACCTGAACCGTTTGCAAACGGCGGTTATACCGATTTGACAATCGACCCCCTCCTTGATCATGACCTCGCAAATTCCCTTAATGCTATAATCGAAGTCCAGATCGGGGGTGAAATACCGACACAGGGCGCAGTGGTTTCCTGAAAAAACTTTATAATCGTTTTCCTGGTTCCATTCGTCCCTGCTCATCATTTTCAGGTATCCTCCTTTTCTTACTTAGTTGGGGTACTGATACGAGACAATGTAGGCTTGCTGATTTTCTTGTCTATTTCTTCCTGCCTTGTAGTACCATTAAAGTATGCCTGCGCTTCATAGTGATCGCCGCCCTGGGCTTTGTATTCGTCATAGACTCTTCCGGCAAGGGCGATAGCGAAGTCCAGCGCGTCATGTATCCAGTTCTTGACGGCTAAAATTTTGCAGTAGGTGTTTAACAAGGCGCGGCGGCTTTCGATATTCTCATCCTTGACAGCCCGCCTTTCACTGGACAGATCAAGCATAGTATGAGCGAATTTAACTGCGGCGACGGTTTCGTTCTTCTTGCCGATTGCGCGGCGCATGGCTTCTACAGCTTTCTCCGCTTTTTCCGCTTCCTCGAAAACATAAAGGTCTTGTATAACTTCATTCATGCCACGGCCTCCCTTTTCTCAGGGTTCACTTTCGCAACTGAAAACGTTATCGATGTATCCCCTGTTTTGATGCTTGTAACCTGGACAACAAAGGAACCTTCTTTGTGCGGTGATACGTCTTCTTTACCATACGAGAAATGAATTCCCATATCAGCGGCTGCCCCTAAAAGCCGATCCATTTCCGGGATTATGTACTTAAAATCATGTCCGAAAATCATGCCTTTTTCCTTTGCCGATTGCCCGGCGTTAAGCGATATTCCCGCGTCCATACAGGCCGGGTTATGGGTTCGCTGGCGTGAGGTTTCCGCCCTTCCCATCGGATACGAAAAATTATGCGACCAGTTCCCGAACTTTTTTCAGGGAATTTTCCAGGGCTATAATCTGCCGGTTCTTTTCGGACAGTTCCTTCCTCATATCCGTAGACCACCGTTCCAGGCGTTCCACGTCCTTTTCCAAGTCGGCTATCGTTGAGTTCTTGAGGTTGACCAGGCCCTGCCGCCTGTCGAACAGCCACTGCAAACCGCCTTCCTTTAGCCAGTGCCTGCAAAAAGCGTCCTTATCACGGTTTTTGGGATCATTCATGTAGAGGGGCTCAATTTCCGCATACTCTTCAGCCGATATCTTCAGGCCGATTCTCTTTTCAAATTCATGCTGCATCATTTTCGATCCCTCCTGATATTTGGTTACACCGCCAGGGAAACCCTTGCGCCGAACGTCACATGGCCACGGCCTTTGTAATCCCAACAGCCGGAGACAACACGGAGGTTTACCGGCCTGCCTCCCATTGCCTGGACCATGCCGGTCATCTCCTTTGGCACATAACCGAGGCGGTACAGGCCCTTGCCGTTTTCGACGCCGACCATCACGGCGACGGCATTTTGGTCTATGGGGTTGTCTGCTTCAGGGACAAGGAATGCCTTCACCTGGGCAGGGTCGTAGGAGGCCAAACGCCGGAGGGCTTCCTGCCTGTTGCCGAAGGACGTTCACTTGACGGCCAATTCAAGGCCCCCGGCTTTCACGACTGCCCAGGCACGCACGAGGGCGGCGCTCCTGTTTTGCCCCTTGGCGGCCAGCCTGTTGGCCAGGCTCATTATCTTGCTTTTCATTTCGTCGCTTTTGGCTTGTTTTTCAGTCCTGACTTTCGGTTCGGTAAGGGCGGCCTCGATTTCGGATTCGGAAACGCGCAACACCCTCAAGCGCCCGGCGATGTCGCCGAACCCGCCTTTCTTTAGGGATTCAGCATACGCCTTCACGCCGTACCTCTTCACCGCCCAGCGACCAAAGTCGATGGCCCAGATGTTGGGGGGATTGTCGAGGCTGATTTCGCCCCTCTCGACCATGTTGTCCAGTTGACTGAAGAGGAAGGAATCTTGGTTTCTCTCGGCCCGCTCGATTTCCTCCAGAGAAGCCCGGGAATAGAAATTGGAACCGTCATGCAATTTGCCTTTGTTCCTCAGAAACTCGATTTTGTTGTTCATGGCTTGCCTCCTCCATCAGTTCACTATATAATTATATATATCACGAATAAATAATATTGTCAAGAGAAAAATAATAAAAAAGTGATAAATTTTATCTTTTCTTGACTATTATAATTTTTTAGTGTACTATTCTTTCAATAGAGGGATTATGCCATTAACAGCAGGAGAAAAGATAAAAGTCATTTTGGGGCGACGGGGGATGACCCTTGCTGAACTTGCAAAGAAAACGGGCCAATCGCAGCCGAATATGTCCAACAAAATGAGCCGGGATAATTTTTCGGAAAAAGAGTTGCAGGAAATTGCCGTGGCTCTGGACTGTACTTTTGAGACCGTGTTCAAAATGAACGACACCGGGGATGAAATATAGCCATACTCGGGAAGGTCGGGGCGATGAAAGCTTACAAATTTCTCTTGAGTTTTTTGCGGGCATGACCTATAATCAAAGTAACAGGACTCCCCGCACCTCTCCGCGAAAGCGTGATGTGTCCCAGGGGAGACATTTTTATTATGATCCAGTTAAAACCGCCAACCACATACAGCCAGCAAGTACAAAAAATGCGCTCAAGAGGGTGTATCATTACCGATGAGCCCTTTTGCATAAAGGTATTGTCCCAAATAAACTATTACCGGCTAACCGCGTATTTCTTGCCCTTTAGGAAATCCGACGGCAACTACTTGCCCGGCACAGACTTCAACACCATTTACCAGATCTATGAATTTGATCGGCATTTACGGAATTTGCTGTTCGCCGCGATTGAGGAGGTAGAAATCTACCTGCGGGCGGAATTTGCCTATTACCATGCCCATCGATATGGCGCAACCGGCTATATAGATTCCGCAAATTATAACAACAGGCACAACCACAGCATATTTATGGGAAGGATAAGTACAGAGATCGGTCAAAACAGTAATGCCTTATTTGTTAAGCATCATCTTAACAACTATGGAGGACAATTCCCTATCTGGGTTATAACGGAGTTATTTACCTTTGGTATGCTGTCATATTTTTATGCGGATATGTTGACAGCCGACCAGAAAAACCTGGCCCGAAAGATGTACAGCACCATACCCAAAAACCTCGGCAGTTGGCTTAGGTGTTGTACCGACCTGCGAAACATTTGCGCCCATTATGGGAGGCTGTATTTTCGCCGTTTTGCCGCCATCCCTGCCTTTTTTCCAAGCCTTCCACCAAACTCAGCCAGGCGTTTATTTGGAGCTGTCCTGGCGCTAAAAGAATTGTACCCAGATGTAAATAAATGGAACAGCAAGACATATTCGGATTTGGTCAATTTGGTTGGCTCATATTCCCATGCCATCAATTTAGGCCATATCGGCTTTCCTGCTGACTGGAAATCCAAGCTAATGAAATAATATTCCCGCAGAAAACCTCAAGGGCGCTGGAATTACCCTCCATTGTCTGAATGATCATCTTCTGCTAAATTTGGAAAGTAACGCGTTACTTTTTAAGCAGGGGGGTAAAGTGAGTGATGATTTTAGGGACGCTGTAAAGTCGGTAAAGCGAATAGACCGGGAGGATAAAAGAGCAATCCAGGAAATGAAAAACGAGTTGTACAGGGTGAAGAAGGCATACCCAAAAGACAAGGAAATCCAGGAGATCGTTGACATGGCTGAAGATTTCGGGCTAAAACCCACCCCGCCAAGGGGGCCGCGTACTCGGAAAGAGCACGTGAAAACCAATGCCGATAAGCAGAGGGATTACAGGCAACGGCAAAAGGAAAAAGGCAGACGGTTGCGTTGGGCATACGATGAAAAACTTGAGCCGGTGTATGGACGCGTTAACATTGTAATCCACAAAAACAGTATAAATATTTGCAAAAAAGAACCTCGCCTTCAAATGTATCTGGGCAAGGTTTTAGATATACTTGATGGACAAATACCGCCTGAAGTATGTAAAGACATGGCTGAGTTTTTTAAGGTGCTGGGGCTAAAGACCCACCAAGAAGACGCAAAGCCGCACCCTGCCTTTTAAGATAATTACGAACTTTACACTTTTTTCCAGTAAGCTGTAAACAACAAGGCGTTTAATGAATGGCAGGGGAAAAACCCCTGCCAGCCATTTTACATCACAATTCCTGACTAGCGATGACCCCAAGAACAACCGTCAAATTATAGCGGTATGGGGAATCTGAATCCCAAAAATAATCGGCACTGCTATTGGCCCCGAACCGATACTTTCCTGCATACATATTATAGGCATCAGATGGGATGTAAATCGTTATGGTTCTTATGTCCCTAGCCGTACCGGGAAAAACATCTGATGATAACCGAATCTCACTCTCCCCTAATGCTAATGAGACAAGACTTGTGCAATCTTTGAATGCCTTAGCCTGTATGTATGTCGTTCTTGGAAAATTACCCGATACTAAACTTGTACAGCCGGAGAAAGCCTCCGGCCCTATGGTCTGTAAATATGGACAGGAAATCGAAACGAGGGAAGTACAACCTTCAAATGCTCTATATCCGAGAGTCACTATTCTTGGAATCGCCACCGAGGAAAGGTTAATACAATCCTTGAATGTCATCGAACCCAGACTAGCATCAATTATTGGAAAATTTACCGACCGCAGGCTTGTGAGCCCAGCGAAGGCATTTGTACCAAAGGAGACCTTGATACCGCCGGTAACCGAAGCCAGGCTGTCAAAATGCTTGAATACGGGATCGCCGCTTGTTCCTGAAATAAAAAAACATTCCTTCGGCAAGTTAAGGGTCACGATGTATTTCCTTCCTGTCTCGTCACCGGGTGTAAACTCTGTAATGCCACTCAGGGACAGATCGAGGGCCACATATTTTTCTGCCATGTCAAGGGCATCGTATAATTGCCCCGGCGTTTCATTCCCCGCGTAGACGGCAAAAATGAGATCGTCTGCGGTATTGCCACCGCCCTGCTCGATAAGCCAGGAAGAGAGTTCTGCGACCCGCATGAAGATCGGCGTCCCAAAACCGTCATGGGAAAGGGTTTGCCAGGCGTTGCCGTCCCAGATGAATGATGCTTTTTTTGAAATGTCGTAATACGCCCAACTCGCCTCGGGGTTATCCGGGGCCGACGACAGCGCCCCTTTCCATACAATCGGCAATACTGCTTGCCCATTGTTGCCTGTCGTGCCTGGCTCCCCATCCTGCGCTATCATCCTCCACGCCGAGCCGTCCCAGATAAAGGACTTTCTTTGCGTTATGTCGTAGTACGCCCAGTTCACCCCTGGATTGGCCGGGGCACTGTCAAGGCTTCCCTTCCACTGGATGCCGATGAACCCGCTTCCCTCGATGACCAGGTTTTTTGTTCCTAAATCCTTGATACTTCCAGCGGTCACCGTATACGTGCCCAAAACGGTGGTGTAGTTCCCCTTCATGGCGACGACCTGGTAGCCCTCGCTTCTCACCGGCACGTCGCTGATGGTGAAATACCCGGCGCTGTCGGTCATTGCCATGTATGACGTGCTTGCTATGAACACCAGCACCCCCGCGTTCCCGGTCTCCCCATTTACCTTGATCCTTCCCGTGAGGCTGCCGACAAGGGACAGCACAAGATCATCGGCAAGGGCCAGGCTCCCGGGCCCGACCGTGACGTTAGTCGCTACCGCCTTTTCCTTCGCGTTCCCGGAAACGGCGTATATCGTATACGTTCCCGGCGCGACGCCGTCAAAACGGTACAAGCCGCCGCCCGCCGTGGCCGTCACACTGGCGACGGATCGGGCAAGGGCGGGCCTGCCCATGGAAACGACCACGCTCGCCGCGTTAAGCCCGTCGGTCTGTTCAAGGATAATTGAAATACCGTCATGGCTGTCGCTGCCACGGTATACTGCCCTGCCGACAATGACACCGGTTCCCGCCGATTGCCCAAAATCAGGATTGCCCGGCCCTGAACACGCCGTGGCGAATAACACCGATACGGCAAGGTAAAAAATAATGCTGCGCCTCATAAATCCTCCGATGCTGTCCTGTATCGGATATATCACGCGGAAATCAAACTAGCGGGGAGGCAGGGCCTCCATAGCTGAAAACGTGACAATACCGGCAAGGGGCGTGATGCAGGCGGCCCCGGAGGCCCGGGCAAAACATATACAGTTTAGTAACACTTTAATATACAAGCTTAAAACAAAATGTACGGGAAGTACTTTATATGCGGATCAAACCGTACATTATTTTTTGGGGGTGGAATCGGTGAGGACAATAGCATTCAGCATACAGAAAGGAGGGGTTGGGAAGACGAGCATTGCCGTATCGCTTGCCGTCGAACTCGCAAGGATGGCAGGGAGCGTGCTGATCGTAGACGCAGACCCACAGGGGAGCGCGAGCGGCTGGATCGGTTCGGAGGAGGTTAAGATCGAACTGGCCGACGTGCTGTTCGGGAAGGCCGAACTGGGCAAGGCAATCGCGAAGACGAATATCCCAGGGCTCAGCCTCCTGCCGACGGCGGGGCTGGGCGGCGAACTGAACCTCTACGCGAAAACGCTTGCGAGCCAGCAGGATCGGTGCATGAAGAAAATCACCGCGATGCTGGCGGCGATGGGTTTCCAGTTTTGCATCCTTGATTTGTCGCCCGGTTTCGGCCCCCTGGAATGGGCCTGCTTCATGGCCGCCGACGAGGTTATCACGCCGGTACTCCCCGACAGTTTCGCCGCCGACGGGCTTGAGGTTTTCGCAGGGAACCTCAAGCAGTTCAGGGAGGACAAGGAAACTCAAAAACCGCTTTACAGAAAAATCATCGTGAATGCCATAGACCGGAGAATCCCCCAGCACGAGCAAACCTTAATAGAGGTGATGGCCGCAAGCGAGTCGCTCCAGGTGTTCCAGTTCCCCGTCGATCCCGCCTTCAGGAAAAGCCAGGCCGCCGGGCTTGCGGTACAGGAACTTCCCGGAACGAAGGCAGAGACGCTGGCCGAAATTTCAAGGCTTGCGAAAGCCGTCACGGAGGCGTAGGCGATGGCTACAAGAAAAATTGTCCCTGACCGGGGGAGCGTGAAGAAAGGCATCGCCGCCGCAGTCGCCGTGACCAGCAAGGATCTGCCAGACAAAAGCCAGGCCGCCATGAAACTTATACCGGTACGCGTGAACGAGATTGATTACAACAGGCTCAAAGGGCTGTTCGGATCCCAAGGCCTGGCCCTGGCGCGTGCAGGGAACCTGGCGCTGCACTATGTCGCAGAACAACTGGAAGCGGGCAGGCTCAGCATAACCAAGGCAGGGATCATTGACCGCAGGGGGTAAGGCGGCGGTTTGATATTCCTTAAAGAGGGGGAAGGACAATCAGGCTTTATTCTTTCCCCGCAAATGCAGGTAAAGGAAATATTCCCCTTTCTCGACAAAATCCCGAACCTCGTTACCCGCTATCTCGTAAAAGCCGTTCATCGCCCTGTCGCCCTGTTCTCCCCGTGAGGCGAGTTTGTTGCGAAGCCCAATCAGGTACAGCAGGGATTTTTCAATGCCGCCCTGCCCTTTCACAATGGCCGCCGTTTTGCCGATCAGATTGCACAGTTCCTCGCAGGGGTCATCCTTGGGCTCGTATGGGTGGTCGTACCGGTTATCGAGAGTAACAGTCTCTTCTACACGATCCCCATCCTCGCCCATATGGGTTTCCTTGCGGCTGATTGTGCTGCCGAACTCGGTGTCGTCGCCGATGATGTACTGCATCGAGTAGGTCTGGTCGTTGTTTTTGTCCTTGTACGCCGCATTCTTGCAGAGCCTCTTCAGGTAGCCGCCGAAACTGACCCTCATGCGGCGTTCCGGATCGCGCATGATGACCTCGATGAGCTGGGTTGCCGAATCGTTGGCCTTTATGCTGAGTTCATCATAACTTATGAGCGCTTTCCCTTTGAGGAGCATCTTGATGAGGTTCTCCGCGTACTCGACGATGATCGGGAACATTTTCTCGCCGAGGATTCGGGTGCTGCCCGTTTTCCCGAAGTCTGCGAGGAACTCGTCCTGAAGCTGGAAGAGGCGGTATTCGAGGCCGGGCTTGTCGAAATACGGGTCTCCGCAGTGAGGGCAGGCCGCAGGTTTGAGCCCCCGCGACCACTCGACCTGACCGCCGCAGCACATCGTTTTTTCCTGCACGAAAACCACACTGCCATCCGCGCCCCTGCTTTTTGTAACCACCCCGTCCATGAAAAAATATACAGATTTTTCACAAATTTTTCTGCCACATTTTGTATAGACCGGAAATATTTATATGTAGGCTGATAGTGCCTATTTACGTGTAGGTTGCCATCCTGCACCAGACCGGAAAGATTTAGCAGACCTTTTATGTGCGGGCATTCGCCCGATCTTGGGTTTTCTGTTATTCGGCCTTACCTTTCCGGGGGCCGAACCGGGGTGGCAACCGGGCAGAAAGTTCGAGTGCTCGCATATAGAAGGTCTTTTTTAGCTCTGGACTATCCGGGGCGAACGGTTTTTTGCACTTAGCGAATGGAATGGAGAATTTGGATGGAATACAAGGGCGTCGACGAGTCGCTGAAATACATCGTCTCGGAAATCGGGAAAATCGAGAAAGAGCTTGCCGACGTAAGAACCCGCCTGGACTTGAAGACCTACTCGCTGCGGGAGATCGCGGAGGGGATGGGCTGCCGCCTCAGCACGATGCGGAACCGCCCGTGGAAGATACCGAACTACGGGAAGCCCGACGTGGGGGTGAACCCGGCCAGGTGGTACTACGACACCGTGAGGGAATGGTACGCGATACCGGAGGACGAGCGGCGCTTCAGGTGGGAGTCGATGACAAGCCGCGAGCGACGGAAAGCGATCGGTTCAGATGCAGAAAACGAGAAAAAAACACAAACCGGCCCGGTATTCGGAATTGAATTCATAGGAGATAAAAGCAATGTCCCCAGGGCAGGGTAGATAGAAGGAGGATAATTCACACCACCAATGAACACCACCACAATCACAAAGGTTTCTTTCGACGAAGCATTCGAAAAAACCGGCCGTAACATTCGGCTTTCAATACCGACCTTAATTATTGGCCGGGCGGGTACAGGCAAAAGCACCCTGATACGGGAATTGAAGAAAGAATTTCCCCGTATATGCCTCGCGGCCCCTACCAATTTGGCAGCAAAACATATCGGGGGAAGAACTATCCATAGAATCTACAACCTTCCCAATGATTTCTATCCGAATAAAATAGCAAAATGCTACACAAGCAGCCGAACCGTTCTTATCGACGAGGCTTCAATGTACGGCTGGTATTTGTCACAGCAGGTAGAAAGATGCAGCGGCGAGAAGACGAATTTTGTGCTGGTTGGGGATTTCGGCCAGTTACCACCCGTTAATGACGTGTCTATTTTGCCCTTTTTGGACAGAGATCCCCATATAGAAAAATTTGAACTGATCGGCAATTATCGTCAGGCAGATGATCCTGAGTATCTGGAAATCCTAGACGAACTTTACGAAAAAGGCCCAACCGAACGGGTCATGAAATTTGTGGACAGTAGGACAAATATTCCTTTGCCGGAAGAGTTCGTATATTTAGCGACGCTCAACGCCGATGTAAATTATTATAACGATCGTTTCGACAAAACAGCCATCGGAACGTTGGTACGGGGCCATAATAACCGAAACCGCATCAAGAACAACGAAATGGGCATCATAACTGGTTTAATTGACGGCAAATTATCGGTACGGCTTTTTGGCGGTATTGAAAGCATATCAAAGACTCCCCTAAACATGGAGCATCCCCAGATGGTCAATGTTTTCCCAGCTGATGTCAAAATTGCTGAGGGTGTAACCCTTCATAGAATTCAGGGAAAAACTTTATCCAAAGTTGTTATCAATAGAAACCAGATCCACAGATTTCCTGCCGGGTTGTATGTTGCCATGAGTAGGGTTTGTCATGCGGATGATGTGTTTTTCGTTGATGAGGAATGCGTTTCCAGACAAATATTCTCCCCACAAAATATTTTGGAGGGAGGGAGGGCGGGGGTTGATAAGCTAAAAAAGGAGCCAAAAACAGTAGAAAAGGAAGAAGCCGTCCTTGATAAAAGGGCAAGATTCTCTTTGGAAAAAATTAGTGATAATAAGAAAAAATATGGCTCAAATACCAAGTTACTTTTGAGCGAGTACTATCTGGGAACCAACAATGGGTTTACCGTGTGGAAAAGAAACGCAGTGCTAAAGGAACTTGATCTGATAGAGCGAATAACTCATTGCCACCGTAATCGGTTTGGTTTATTTATCAAGACAAACTATGAGCTTCAGGAAAAAGGCCCCCAGCCGTATTTTGTCTATACCCCTGATTACACAAACCCCTGCTTAAACACGAAAGATGTTTCAATCTTTGAATCCCTTAACCCGATGAGGCCTGGAACCCCGGTACATAAGCGAAACGATAAAAACTGCTTCTCCACGACAAGGTTCCTTTTCGAGGTTGACTACCACGAGAAACTGACAAGGCGCGAATTGGAAGAATACAAAGCAGTTGATCTAGCCCTGGCAAAATCATTGCTGGAAAAGGGAATAGTAAACCGGATAGTGTCCTCGGGGAATTCAGGCTATCACTGTATTGTAGAGACATCGTATGAGGTTCCTGATTATAAAGCCTTTTGGCAATGGATGAACAATAAATATTTCGGAGGGAGGGCAGACCCTCAATGTGCCCACCCTTCCCGTTGGACGAGGACTCCTGGGCAGAAACGGCCCGATACGGGGAAAATTCAGCGGTGCTATGGGAACGAGAACCGGGTATTTGACCCAACTGAGGAACTAGGGGAAATGGCACAGGAGCAGGAACGGAAAAAGAATGCCGAAACCCGCCCCGTGCCAATGAGTAGGGAAGAATTATTTAAGGCAGTTGCAGACGAGAGGGCAAGGGAGCAGCGGTCGGAGTCAGGATCAAAAATGAAGCCGGAGGCCCTGGAATTGTTGAACGGAATTTTTCCTCTTGACGGCTTTAGCAAATGGGGAATGAACGCCGCAAACTGTCTACACGGTTTCGGATACAGCGAGGATGAAATTTGGAAACTGTTTGAAAAGGCGGGGAAAGATAAAAGGGGCAAAGACCGACGTGAAAAAGTGAAAGGGTTCGTGTTCAATAACAGGGCTTATTAACAGCTAAACTTAAAAGCGACCGGAAGTACTATTATATAAGGAATCTAAATTTTGCATGGCCTGATGGCTTTTGGTGGTGTCCAGGAAGGCCGTGTTTTGGGGTTCCGTCGGGTAAAGCCCCGTGTGCCGGTTCCCAAACATCCTGGCGCATGGGGCTTTTATATTCCTGCCTATATTGATATACCATTCGAGAATACCCCGGCATCAATTACCGTATGGAAAGGCAGCCGGGGTGTCTCTTTACTGCCCTAAAACCGACTACTATTAATCGCTACTATTTTTATTGAAACAATACAAGGAAGTTTTTATGGCGAATGAAAAGCCCGCAGATGTAATGATTCAGGATACTGCCGGGCGCTGTATCGGGAAGGGGCTCATGGCCGATGACTGGAAAATCATACACTTTCCGAAAGTATTGCTGCGTTTCTGCTATTGCGCGGGGAAGCCAGACGAGACCGTGGGACAATTGAAAAGCCTCTTGGCCGGGAAGGCAGGCAAGGCAGCCGTTTCCGTCTTCATCGGGAAGAACGCCTTTCGCGATCTCCTGGTCACCGACTGCGGCTTTTCAGTAGACAAGCTGGACGGTTCCGGAAGCCCAATACTGAACCGCATCATGGTTCAGGCTGAATCCAACCGCGCAACAACCAAGGGGGACATGGAGGAAATGTACCCATGAACCCCGTCGCGGTTCCATGACTCCGGGGCTCCCCCGCATATTCGCAAAGGCCTGGAATTGAATATCGCTCCGCTGTGTTGATTGCCAGGTTTTGGCGATCAATTTGCATTGCATACCTGTTTTGTGGGTTCTGGGCGTATTATAGGCATCAAAATTTCCATAATAAACTATAGTTACTATACTCTTTGGGACAATAAGTGTAAGATATATGAAGAAACCTGAACTGGAGGTGAACTTATTTCAACTCCTGGGTACGCTGTTTATTCCTAGGGGCTAGGGTTTAGGAAACGCCCGCTTTCTTTTCAAAGATTGCCTTAAAACTTTCAGAATACGGTGGGCGGGCTATGCCGAATTCGGTGACAACCGCAGTAATCAGGCCGTGATCGGTCACATCGAAAGCAGGGTTGAATACTTTTACCCCCACAGGCGCCATGCGTTCCCTGTACCACATCTCGGTAACCTCTTCGGCCTTACGTTCCTCAATCACGATATCCCTGCCTTCCCTGATGGACATATCAATGGTCGATGTGGGGGCGCAGACATAAAAGGGAATCCCGTAATGCTTGGCCAGGATTGCCACGCCGGAAGTGCCAATTTTGTTTGCCGCGTCCCCGTTGGCGGCTACCCGGTCGCAGCCCACAAAACAGGCCTTGACCCAGCCGTTTTTCATTACCATGCTTGCCATGTTGTCGCAGATAACCGTTGTGTCCACCCCGGCGGATACCATCTCAAAGGCTGAAAGCCTTGCGCCCTGAAGGAGGGGCCTCGTTTCATCGCAGAAGACCTTGAAATTCATGCCCCGCTCCCTGCCAAGATGAACCGGTGCAAGGGCCGTGCCGTAACGCACCGTGGCAAGCTGGCCGGCGTTGCAATGGGTAAGTATGCCATCGCCGTCTTTGATAAGCTGTAGCCCGTATTCCCCGATGGACTTGCAGACCCGGATATCCTCATCCCGAATCCTCACGGCCTCATCATGGAGAAGTTCCTTGAGTTTTGCCGGGTTTTCCCCTTTATGGCCGAGCACGACTTTTTCCATTCGATCCAGGGCCCAAAAGAGGTTTACCGCTGTGGGCCGTGAACTGGCAAGATAGTCCTTTGCCTTTTTGAACCGGCTGTAAAAACCGTCATAGGAACTGTCGTCTATTTCCAGGGCCGCAAGGTACACCCCGATAGCCGCAGCCACGCCTATAGCAGGCGCACCTCGTACCTTCAAAAGGTATATGGCCTGGAAAATATCTTCCTGCTTTGTCAGGTATAGAATTTCCACCGTCCCTGGGAGCTTTGTCTGATCGATAATCTTAAGGGCCCGTTTTTCCTCGTCCAGGGCTACGGTATCAATCGATAAAATGTTTTCCGCCATGCCTATCCTCTCTGGTATTGTATTCCACAACAGCCAATTTCGAAATCAGGCTGTCACAAACTAAAAAGTCTTGTCCGCCGCTTCAATTGCCCTGAGGAAGGAAGCCGTAAAGTCCTTGCCTGTCTTGAATTTGGCGCGGTTCATGACAAGATCCTTGGCGCAGAGTATATTGATACGTTCCGCCCGGATACGTTTCTTTCTGTCAGCAATTGTGGTGACATCCTTTACCTGGGCCATGCCGACGGTCCGGCGGACAAGTTCTGTACCGGCGCCTGCGGCAGTATCGGCGATGATTGTGTCAAGGTAATACTCAGCAAACCCCTCGGTTTTTGCCATGATGTCGGTAACCTTTTTTTTGTATTCCACCATGAATTTGGACTTGAAAAGGTCAATCACCTCTTCGGCGGTACGCAAGGTCCATTCACAGAAAGAAGCGTTTCCGGCGGCATCCCCGTTGTCCCAGGCAAAGAACAAATTGGCTACCACATTGCCTATGTCGTAGCCCATGGGGCCATAGAAAGCAAACTCGGGATCGAAAATAATCGTAGAATCAGGCTTTACAAAGATTGAACCGGTGTGAAGGTCCCCATGAAGCAGGGCCTGGGCATTGTTCATGAAGTCAAACTTGAGTTTTGCGATTTCCAGGTGCAGAGCCTTATCGCCGTAGAGCTCTTTCTTCACAAATTCCAGGTTTTCAGGCGTAACAATATTCCGCCCTTTGGCGTCGTTATAGGGTTCGGTGTAGATCAGGTCTTCGGTAATCTCGCAAAGCTCAGGGTTGATAAAGCTCTTCACCAGACCTTTCTTTTCCTTGTGCTCCATTACCACATCGGTGGTATTGAGCAGGGTATTCACCATGTAAGTGGTAACGTCCTCGGCAAATTTTGGGAACGTCTGGTGTTCCATCAGGGCATAGCGCATCAACCGGTGATCGGAAAGATCCTCCATCAGGCAGGCGCACATCACCGTATCGTACTTGAAGATTTTGGGAACAAGGCCGGGGGCGTATTTATCCTGGATGATAAGGATCTCCGATTCAATGCGGTTCCGGTCGGTGGTAATCCTCATCGCCGCAGAAATACGCAACTGCTCCCCGGCTTGCTTCACGATGATGGACTTGCCCGTCCCCTCTTCCATCGCCCTGAATACATAGTTCAGGTTGCCGTCGCCTATTTCCTTGACTGTTACGTTTGAATTGCCGCCAAAGTAATCAGGCAGTTGATCCCGGATATAGTCGGGGATATCCCCTTCTTTCATTAAAAAGTATTTGGAAAAACGAGACATAATTTCCCCCTTAAAAAAATTTTCGCCTCCGGACTGAGGCTTACTTTTTTCGTATCGAGTTAAGGGCCAGGGCAATGGCCAGAATAAGGCCCTTGAAAATATTAACCGTATAATAAGGGACCGAGGCCATGATAAGGCCGTTCTCCAACACGCCAATCAGGAAAGCCCCGGCCAGGGTGCCAAAGGCGTTGGGGCGCCCTATGCCGGCCACCGAAATGCCGATGTGGGCCGCGGCCACCGCCCCCATAAGATACGGGCTCCCGGAATTTATCTGGGCATTCCCTACCCTTGCGCCTACCAGAATGCCCCCAATGGAGGCAAGGGTTGCGCTGAATATGTAGGCTATTACGCGGTATTTTTTCACATTGATACCGGAAAGCCGGGCCGCCTCGATATTGGAGCCCACGGCATACATATAACGGCCATGCTTGGTGAAGGTAAGAAAAAGGAAAGCCAGAAAAACGAGTACCAGCATGATAATAATAATCCACGGCTCACGTCCCATGGTGCGGAGAAACGCAGGCACGGTTCCCGTGGCGGTAGTCCCGTCGGGCCTGACCATGCGCTCATTGATGGCCCCGCCGCCGGCATAGGTCATGGCTACCCCTTCAAACATAAACATCGTAGCCAGGGTTGCCAGCATATCAAATATCTTTAGCCTAACGATGAGAAAACCGTTAACCGCTGCGATAACCAAAGAAATGATCAGCGTCAAAAGGATTGCCAAAAGGGTGCCCGGTATTGTAGTTCCCATTGCGAACCAGATAAAAAATGTCATGCACACTGTATTTGCCGTGGTTGCCGCCGAACCAACCGAAAGATCAATACCGTTAACCGTCAGGGCAAAAGTCATCCCTATGGCCACAATGGTAACGATGCATACCGCCCGGATAATGGTAATCATGTTGGTGAGGGTCCTGAAAAATGGCATACTCACAGAAAAAGCAATAAGCAGGCCGGCAATGGTAAGCAAGACGCCCCATTTGGCTATAAAATCGATAATTTTTGCCCTTTGATCCCGCCCCACAATATTAGCGCTCATTGTTATTTACCTCCGGTTGAATAATAGAGCAATTCCTTTTCGCTGGATTCTGATGTCTTTACTTCTTTTACAATGCCGCCGTCATACATAACATAGGCCCTGTCGGAAATAGCCATTATCTCGGAAAATTCACAGGAAGCATAGATGATGCCCCGGCCCTGGGCGGCAAGATCCTCAATCAACTTAAAGATATCATGCTTGGCCCCTACGTCCACCCCCTTGGTGGGTTCGTCAAAAATATAGACATCCGCGTCTGACACAAGCCATTTGCCCACTACCACCTTCTGTTGGTTGCCGCCGGAAAGGTTGGCAAGAATCTGGCTTTCCGAGGGGGTCCTGATTCCCAGATCACGTATCATTTTATTCGTGGTTTCAATCTGGCGGCGTTTGACAACAAATTGGATCTTGTTAAGGAATTTTTGCAGTGCCGAAATGGTGATATTGGCATACACAGGATCGATAACAATAACCCCTTCCTTGCGCCGTTCTTCCGGCACCAGGGCAAGGCCGTTCTTTACCGCCTGCGCGGGGGAACGGGAAGTTATGTTCCTGCCCTTAAGTTTTACCGTCCCGGAGGAAATGCGGTATGCGCCGAAGATTGTCTTGCAGAGTTCGGTTTTTCCCGCCCCAACGAGGCCTGAGACCCCCACAATCTCCCCGCCCCGTACACTAAGGCTAACATCCCGTATGCGCTCCTCTTCCTCGGTAAGGTTGTCAAGTTCCAAAATCACTTCGCCAATGGGGACATTCTTTTTTTGGTAGACCTCGTCAAAGGTGCGGCCCAGCATGAATTCCACAAGCTGTTTAATGGTCAGGTCAGGGGTTATACTCATGTTCTTGACCACCTGGGCATCGCGCATGATCGTGATATGCTCACAGATTTCAAAGAGCTCCGCGAGGCGGTGCGAAATAAACACAATCCCTACATTTTCTTCCTTGGCAAGATACCGCACTACCTTAAAAAGGTTTTCCGTTTCCGTATTGGAGAGGGGGGCCGTGGGTTCGTCAAGAACCAGGAATTTGCACCGTTCCCTTGCGGCGCTTGCCAGAAGCACCATTTGTTTTTCCGCAAGGCTTAAGTCGGAAATTGGCCTGCGTACATCTATTTCAACGCCAAGACGCCTGAGGGCTTCCCTCGCGGCGCTGCGTACATACTTCCAATTGACAATCTGTTTATTCCCCATTTTGTTGACCAATTCATTGGTCATAATATTTTCCGCCACCGAAAGCGTGGGGGTAAGGGCAACGTCCACTTCCTGGTAGACTATCTCAATGCCCAGTTCCTTGGCGGCCTTTGGGGAACGGATCTCCACTTCCTCCCCGTTAATAAAAACCTGGCCCGTGTAGTGGCTGTTGACCCCGGAAAGAACCTTCATGAGGGTTGACTTGCCGGCCCCGTTGGCCCCTATCAAGGCGTAGATCTTGCCGCTTTCCATATCAAAGTCAACACGGGAAAGGGCATTAACACCGGGAAAGGATATTGAGATATCCCTCATGCTAAGGGTGGATTTTGTCTGCTGCTCCAAACTGCTGTACCTCGGAATAAACCAGGGGGCGAGATTCTCCCCAAAAAGACAACGAAAGGCCCGTCCCTGAAGAAGGATTTAAATCTACGACTCTTCCGGTTCGGGCCTTAAGTTGACAACTAGACTCCGGTTTTACCTCGCGGCGGCCTTGATTTCCCTCATCCATGCAAAGTTGTCCCATACGCCCTGTTCCTGGCCCCAACCGGGTACCACGTTGGCGATGTTCGTCATGTTGATTGAAGGATTAAGCTGGGTGGTCTTTACCCCCTGGGCATCCAGGTTGTAGGTGTCCGGGGTGCGTTCGCCCGCAAATTTGGCAGCCAGAAGCCTCATGTTGGAAATGCCGATAAGCTTGGGATCCACCGCTGCGGTAGAGACCCAGATATTGGGGTATTGAAGCATCAGGTTGATGTCGTCGTTGGAAATATCGATAGACATGAGCAGGATATCCCTGCGCCCTGCGTCATTCAGCGCCTGGAGGCAGCCCTTGGCCAGCTCATCATAAGAACCCCAAATAGCGTCTACCGAACCGGGTGCATACCTGGGAAGCAGGGCCGCAAAGGAATCCTGGGTGCCGCCGCGGGGATTGGAATAATCCACCGGGCCAACCAAAGCGATCTCGACTATTTTGCCTTCCCTTACAAAGCGATCATAGATAGTCTGGCGCCGATCCAGGGGAGGAACACCGGGACCCATCCAGGCGCGCACTACCTTGATAGGCTGCCTGTCGGCGGGGAAATGTTCGACAATGGAAGAAAGGGAGAGTTCGGCAAGCTTGAAATCTTCCTGGGCTGTACTGGTCACACCGGTAAGGATGGTCCCGTTAGGATCGCCGTTAAGATAGGGTACCGAGTCGAAGGTTACCACCTTCATCCCTTTGTCAACTGCCGGTTTCAAGGCATCGTAGGTATAACCCGCTTCACCATGAGAAAGGATGATGCCGGCATAATCCTTTTGGATGACCTGGGCCAGTGTTTCCTGGCATTGGGCGTTATCCCCGTTGGTAATAAAGGTATCAACGGTGAAGCCCATGGCCGTTCCTTCGGAAACACAACCGTCAAGGAACTGCTGGGTATGATCCCCAGCATTAAGGTTTCGTACCACGGCTACCTTAATAACCCCGTTCGCAAACTTCATCTGATCGGGGAAGTACTGCTGGTACAGTTTGTCAAGTTCCGCATTACCGGTGCCGGAAGCCTTTTTACCGCCGCAACCGATAACCGCCAGGGCTAAAATCACAACCAAAGTGATTCCTAGCAATCTCTTCATAGGTTCCTCCTAAAAATTAAACGAAACAGTATTCCTGCTTTGCTTTATTTATCATAATAACCTGAAAAAATTAATTGTCAACTTTTATTTTTGCAAATTGAGTTTTTGCTGTACGGAACGGACTATGGCGTCTATGTCGGCGGGATTTGCCTGAACCGAGGCGCCTGTAACCACGCTACAGGAAGCGCAACCGCCAACATCGGCAAGGTTGCTTGCCTTGGCAGCGCAACACGGCGGGAGGCCGCCTGCCTGGATACCGAGTTTTTCCCGAATCTTGACAAGTTCCTGCACCTGATCACAACTAAGCACATTGGCCTTGCCAATAATGTTCCCCGTATACATCAGGATCGTCGCATAGTGCTCCAGCGATTCCAGGCGGAACCATGCGTCCATAAGGCTCTCCCCCCAGGCAAGCGCCCCGTGGTTCGCCAGCAGCAGGGCGTTGTAGTCCCTGCAATACGGGGCCACCGAATCCGGGATCCCCTGGGAACCAGGGGTTTCGTAATGCACCACGGGAACGGTCCCCAGGTTTACCAGGGCTTCCGGATAAATGGCCTTGTCCAGGCTTATCCCCGCAATGGCAAAGGAAGTGGCAACCGGCGGGTGGGCGTGGCAGACCCCCTGGATTTTGGGGTTCTCGTTGTAAACCCGAAGGTGCATCTTTATTTCCGAGGAAGGCTTTAATGCGCCCTGCTGAAGTATCTTGCCATCCAGGCTCATCTTGACCAGTTCTTCCTGTTTCATGTACCCCTTGGAAACCCCTGTAGGAGTGGCCCAGATTGTATCAGGCCCCGTCTTGCAGGTGATGTTTCCGTCATTGGCGGCAACATAGTTCCTGCTGTACATCCGCCGGCCTATATCCAGTATCAACTCTCTTGCCTGGTAATCGTTAAGGTATTGCATTCAGTGGTCCTTTCTTTGCGTTAGACTCCAATATATTCTACAATAGTCTTTTTGTCACCATTCCCGCGGCGAATAGATGCCTTTCGGTTCAGTAATAACAAATTCCTCCCCCGAGGGCTCAACGACATAGAAACCGCTTTTGAGGGCAAATTCCTTTTCGATCTTGTTGAAAACCATTCCCGCGACAGCGCCCAGGAATGTACGGTTGTCATTGTGCAGATTCGCATGGGTTTTTACTTTTTCCATGCGCTTGGTATGCTCTTTGATATCTTTCGTGGTTGGTTTGGATTTAAATTCGACAATCATCACCTTGTCGCCGTTTTTGAGGGTTATATCTATTTCCGTGAGTATATTATTTTCTTCGTCGTCAATAACGGTACGAGGGTTCGCCTTGGTAAATACAAAGCCGAGTTCGCGGAATTTTTTCACAAGACCCGGCAGAACCATATACTCGATCATCTCGCCGAAACGGTCGCCAAATTTGCCGAGCTTTTGGTCAAGCCTCCGGTCGGTTTCCTTCATCTGCCGGGCAGTTTCCTCTTGTTTACGTCCTACTTCCTTGATAATCCGGTCAGTTTCCTTTTGACTTTCAGCAACTTCCTTTAAAATCGCCCAGACCGTCTCAAAACTGGGGTGTTCTATATGTGTGCCAACTCCGTTGGCTTGTGCTTTTCTCATTCTGGAATAGAGTATATACTATACGTTTGTGTAGTGTCAAGGGTTATTGGCTTTTTTCTAAGAATCAATAAAACCTATATAGAATTTAAACATATGAAATTTATATTGAATGGAAAAACCTTGTATGAAATGAGAGGAAAGTAGAAACAAAATATTTTGAAGAATACTGATTATGAAGAATTGTCATGTAAGACATTGAAATAAAACAATACGAAAATGCTTGCAATAGAATATTCCCTGGCCTACAAATGTTTGTAAGGGATACGTTTTTACTGAAAGAAACCGAAAAAAATATGTAATTGGCAAAATCATCAAAGATTCTTCATTTTGTGATGTTTCCTGTAGAGTCGGTGGAATAATGACGACACATAGATACGCGATTTTATCCAATCGGTTTGTAGATTTTTCTGCATTTGAGCATGGAACATATTGGGGTTTATTTGTATGTAAAAGGAATTCATTTTTTAAAGTCCTGGACATAACATGAAGAGAAAATGTATACCAGAAATTCAAGAATTATTGAATCAATAAAACTAATAGATAGTACCAGGAAATATTTTATTTATTTTGCGTTTTTGAAAGTCCCAATAGTGAATTATACTTATAAATCGGCAAATCTCGTAGTCTTTATAATAGGTTTAGAGACTTAAAGAAGTCTAGTCCATTGATATTGTTTAAAGCCATTAATGTAAGACAAAACCCCGATGATGAAATATGGGATGACAATACATTCGGTGACTACTTTTTATTAATCGGGCATAGATTAGAAAAAGATTAGCCTTATGAGTATGATTGGGATGAAATATTCAAACTTAAAGTGTATGAAATATTAAACAGACGTATTTTGAATCGATATACTGTATACCCTCTTAGATTAGGTATATAATGTAGAATATGAACGAACAAGTGCATACCGTGAAATCTCTTGATTTAGATGCTTCCAGAAAGAAGTTTGCATATAAATCTGTCTTAAACAGAGAGCTTTTTGAAGACATGTATGAAAATCAAGACTTTTTGACACAGCAAATTATCACTTATAGTAAATTAATTTAAGTAGTTGATAGATAAGCCGATAAATAAAGTATGGCATACAGTAAGGACTTTGTAAAAATGGCAGTTGCATACAAGGATGCAG
>JGI24698J34947_10000051_pt1 | contig 34745 bp, 25 predicted proteins | sample TergutMp193P3_FD_34947 | JGI IMG/M metagenome (IMG submission 34947) | reverse complement strand
GGCGGGAAAAAAACGGTTCCCGCCGGGTATTTGTTTTTCGGGGAGGCCGTTTTCCCCGCCACGACTTTTGTCGTGACGATGAAGGCCCCGGAAGCGCCGTGAAAGGAGGCGTCGTCAAGCTTATCCCCCATCACCGCCGCCGCCTTCAGCCAGAAGCGGATTGCGTCTAACGCCTCGTCCCCGCGGCCCTCTTCGCATATGACCGCGGCCAGCTCCTCGCCGGGGAAGTCCGGTCCCCAGATGACCATGGTCCCCTCCTGCTGATCGCCTGCCCTTTCTCCCGGCGCATATTCCGTTACGCCGCCGGGCTGCCATGACTCAACGGTACCGTCAGGATAGATGACGGCGCCATGCTGGGTAATGCAGTCGGCCATCTTTGCCTGGGCAAAAGAACGGGGATTAAGAGCTGTGTCAAAACCCAGAACCTGCTTTCCGTCCAGTTCAAAGCTGAATATATTCTTATTCAAACCGCTCACTGCCCCCTTATGGAATAAAGATATCTAAAGTAATCCATGTCGGTAGACAGCGTCTTGTCAAAACCGGGCATCGTTACGCGATACGACTCAATCGCCCGCCAGAAATCGAAGAAATCCCGGTCCTGGCTATACGCTTCCGCGTAGATCCTCGCGGCCTCCGCGTCGGCGGCGCCCCTGATGGACTCAGCTTCCCTGTAGGCGCCGGACATAATCGTCATCCGTTCCCGCTCCATTTGGCCCAGGATGTCCGCCCTCCTTCCCTCCCCTTCCGATCTGATTGCCTGCGCGATCTGGTTCCTTTCTTTTATCATCCTGGCGTATACGCTCTCCGTGAGTTCGTCGCTGTAGCGGATCTGGCGCGTAACGACGTCGATGAGTTCGATGCCGTATTCGGGAACCATGCGCCGCGAGCGGGCGAGTATCTCTTCAGCGAGCTGCCTGCGGCCTTTTGAAATAGGCTCGTAATTAACTTCGGTCTGAATTGAGGAAGTGATGATGCCAGGGTCAACATCGCCGCTCAGTCCCAGATCGTCGATGCTTGCCTGCCGTTCCATAATCAGATTGGAATTTCGCACCGACTCGTTAAAGTAGTTTTCAACTACGACGGTCTTCACCTCCGAATCTATTACCTCTCCAAGTTTTTCATACGCCCTGTTAACTGTTCCGATGGACTCGTAAAATTTGTGGGGATCCGAAATCTTCCATCTCGCGGTAACGTCCACCTGGATGTACTGTTTCTCCCGTGTGGGTATGCCTTTCTGCTCGCCGTTCCACGCCATGATCCGTTTGGGATACCTTACAACTTCGTCAATAAAGGGCACTTTTATATGCAGTCCCGCATCGGTGACCGTATTGGTAATCCGGCCCATTTGTACAATCACCGCCTGTTCGCCCTCGTCGATCACGTAGAAGGGCCCCATAACGAAAACGGCAATTATTATTACAGCAAGAATGATCAGTGTTTTAATCGTTTTCTTCATTAACGGCCTCCCTGCGAATTCAAATCCCTGAAGGGAAGAAAATTTTCGAATCTGCGATCGAGAAGAGTCGTGCCAGTGTCGTCTTTGAATACATCCTCGATCATTTCGTAGTAGAGCCTCTGGCGCGTAACGTCGGGGGCGCGCCGGTACTCCTCGTAAACAGAGTTAAAACGGGCAACGTCCCCCTGCGCGTGATTTACCCGCTCGGTGGCGTAACCTTCGGCAATCTGCACGATCCTGTCCGCTTCGCCCCTCGTGCGCGGTATCTGTTCGTTATACGCCTGCTGGCCTTCGTTGATGAGCCGGTTCCGATCCTGAATGGCCCTGTTCACGTCGTCAAACGCGTCCTGAACCCTCACGGGAGGATCCGTATTCTGAAGCTTCACCGCGATGACGTTGATCCCAAGCCCGTAATTTCTGAAAGTCTCGTTCATGTAATCCAGCCCGGCGGCTTCTATGGCGTTTCGTTCAAAACCCATAATATCCATTATGGCCCGGTCCCCTACCAGCATATTTATCGCCGATTGTGATACGTCCCGGATGGTAGCGGTTTTTTCCTGCACATTGAAAGTCCACGCAAAGGGGTCCACGATGCGGTACTGGATGACCCATTCCACGTCCACCATGTTGAGGTCGCCGGTAAGCATGGAGGCCATGGTGTTGTCCGCCGCGTAGGTCGAAACGACTCCGGTGCTAAGGGTGCGGAAGCCGAATTGCTGGGTCTGGACCTCCCTCACTCTTACGAGGTATGTCTTGTCAATGCCGAAGGGCAGTTTATACTGCAGCCCGGGACCCGTGGTTTTCAGGTACTTTCCGAAACGGGTTATCACCGCTTCCTCAGTCTGATCAACGATGTAAAAACTCGTCGTCAGGAAAAGAATCACCCCAATTACCACTATCGTAAGGGTAATGATTTTGGGACTGAGTAACTTCACCGCCTTTGGCGGCGTGAAATAGGACATCTGCTACCTCCTGTGGTCGTTGGGTAATAATATCATAGTCAACACAACTTTGATAGCACGGAATTCATCAGGAAGAAAGGAGCTTTCCTATTCGCTCAATGAGCTGGCCGCTGTCAATCGGTTTGGAGATATAATCCGCGGCGCCAAGGTTCAAGCCGACTTTTTCGCTTACCGGGTCATTTCTGGCTGTCAGAAAGATCAAGGGGATCTCACTGAAATCGGCTTTTTCTTTCAGCATACGGGCGGCTTCATATCCGTTGATGTCGGGCATTTCCACGTCCAGCAAAATTAAATCGGGTTTAATATGCCCCATCAGTTTAAACATCTTCGCGGCCGAGACTGCGGAATACACCGTATAGAAGGGTTTAAGAATTGTTTTGCATATCACCAGGTTGACATTGTTGTCATCTACCACGATGATGGTTTTTCTTTTTCCGGTCACGGGGATCCCTCCGTATGGTTTACAGCCGCTTCATTGGAGGCAGCGGAGTCGAAAACGTATTTGTCATTTTTACCTTCACATCCATTGTATGCTGTAGTTGTCACTTTTTGTCAATAACTGTCATAAATTATCTGAAGTTTTACGGTCGTTCTTCCTTCACAAGAATTGACACAAATGCCCATATTGATATACTGAATTATCGCATTGCGGGGAAAAGCGGCCCACACAAGATAAAAATGGAGATTATTTAAAGATGATAAAGTATGTGGGCAGGCGGATTTTACTCCTTATACCGACCCTTTTTTGCGTAATCTTTATCGTCTTTTTAATCATGGCGCTGATGCCCGGCGATCCGGGCAGGATGCAGCTGGGGATTAGCGCTACCCAGGATGCGGTAGATATATTCAACAGGCAGTTCGGGCTTGACAGGCCGTTTTTCACGCGGTTTTTCAGTTACATCGGCAATATAGTCACGCGGTTTGATTTCGGCATATCGTACCGCTCACGGGACGCGGTCATGCCGGCCGTTATTGGCCGCGCACCGGTCACCGTGATAACCGCGGCGTTTGGCGTGGCGGGCGCGCTGCTTGTCGGTATCCCCCTCGGCGTACTCGCGGCAATCAGACGCTCGACGCTCACAGACACCTCCATCACGGTTTTCGCCCTGTTCCTTTCGGCGATCCCGAGCTATTGGTTCGGGCTTATGCTTTTGTATTTATTCAGCATCGTCCTGTCCTTTCTGCCGACCCACGGAGCGGAATCATGGCGCGGCTTTGTTTTGCCCGTGGCCGCCCTTGCCGTCCCCGGCGCGTCCGGGTTTATCAGGCTCACGCGCGTTACCATGCTCGACGTGGTGCATCAGGAATATATCCGCACCGCCAGGGCCAAGGGCGCGCCTGAGTACTCGGTTATATGGAAACACGCGTTCAGAAACGCGGCCATGCCGCTTGTGAACGGGGCGGGGTTGATGTTCGGCGCGCTTCTGGGAGGCACGGTGATCATCGAGTCCGTGTTTTCGCTGCCGGGTCTCGGCAGGCTGCTCGTTCTGGGGATATCACAGCGCGACACGCCCATAGTAATGGGCTGCACGATCTTCATTTCCGCCGTATTCATGATCATCATTCTATTAATAGATATCGTTTACGCCGCCCTCGATCCAAGGGTAAGGAAACGCTTTGCGGCAGGGGGGGCAGGGGGCAGCGCCGATGGCGGATGAGCGCGGAATATTGGACGCGCTCTTAAAAAAGAAGCCAAAGTATATTTTGGTCATCTGGCGCGAATTCAGACGAAACAAAATCGCGCTGGCGGGCGCCGTCGTCGTTGTAGTTTTATTGGCGACGGCCTTTGGCGCGGGGTTTTTCAGCCCCCCGTCCGTCGCAACCGCGCAGGATATCCGCGCCAGGTTTACGGCGCCCGGACCGGGGCACCCGTTCGGGACGGATTACCTTGGCCGCGACATGCTCGCCAGGATCCTGCACGGGGCAAGGGTATCGCTTACCATGGGGATCATCCCGTCGGCCTGCTCGCTGCTCTTTGGAATGATCTTCGGCGGCGCGGCGGTGTATTTGGGCGGTAAGGTGGAAACCGTCATCATGCGCGTATGCGACGTGTTTAGCTGTATTCCGGGCGTTCTGCTCGCGTTGGCCTTTGTCGCCGCGCTGGGCCCCGGGCTTACCAACGTGATGATCGCCGTGACGGTCGCCGGCATACCCGACCTTACCCGTTACGTGCGTTCAGTGATATTGAACATCGTCGGACTTGAGTACATCGACGCTGCCCGCGCCTGCGGCGTGAGCGGGTTTATGATCGTCGTCCGGCACGTCATGCCCAACGCGGCGGGGCCGCTGATACTTTCGCTTGTATCGAATATATCAGGCATGATCATGATAGGCGCGGGCTTGAGCTATCTTGGCCTCGGCATTCAGCCGCCCAATCCGGAATGGGGCGCGATGCTCGCCGAGGGACAGAATTATTTCATACGCGCGCCCTATCTGATGATTGTGCCGGGGATTGCGATTTTTGTATCGGTTCTCGCGTTTAACCTGATGGGCGACGGTTTGCGCGACGCGCTTGACCCGAAATTAAGGTGAAGATGTGGGGCAAAGCCCCGCTTTTAATTAAGGAGGATATTAGATGACAACAGCAGGGAAAAGGACATTTACAGGGTTTTTGGCAACGGCGCTAATCGCAATGTTGCTGGCGGGCTGCGGCGGGGGAAGCGGAAACCGGACTGCCGGAAAACACAACGACACGATCAGGATGTCAACAACCACGGTTTACTCGTCAATCGACCCGCACTACGTCGCCCAGAACGCGGACCTGGTTCTGTCGTCGCTTCTGTACGAGGGCTTTTACGACGTGGACGACCTCGGCAACCTGACGCCGCGTCTGGCGACGGGCTATGATATCAGCGCCGACGGCCTGGTTTACACCTACCACCTGAAGAGCGGTGTGAAATGGCAGACCGGCGAGGATTTCAGCTCCGCCGACGTGCTTTATTCGATAGCGAGGGCGCAGGAATCGCCCTATACTTATGACTATGTGGCCTATATCGCGGACGCGGCGGCGCCGGACAATGTAACGGTTGTTATTACGCTTATCGGGATAAGCCCGACATTTCACATAGACATCAACCGTGTCTGGTTTCTGAGCGAGGCGGCTTCCAAAAACCTGGATTACGGTTTTACCAACGAACTGCCGGGCGGCACGGGCCCGTACACGCTTTCGTCATGGAGGCCCGACAGCAAGGTCGTGGTGACCCGCAATCCCTCCTATCACGGAGACCCGGCGCCTATCGGGACCATCGAAATCACCGTGTTCGGCGACTCAAACGCCGCGCTGCGCGCCTTTGAGGCGGGCGAACTGGATTATACCTCCACCGGGGTCCCACCAGCCGACTGGGAGAGAATCGTAGACTCCGCAAAGTATAAAACCGTTGTTCAGGATACCATCTCAGTGGTTTTCGTTTCCATGAACAATCAGGTGGCGCCCTTTGACGACATCCGCGTAAGGCAGGCGTTTAATTACGCGATCAATAAAGACGATATAATAATCGCCGCCGCGGAGGGGTTCGGCACGCCCGCGAGTGTCCTGGGCAACAGCAACCTTGTGTTCGGCGTGCCAAAGCCCGGCGAGATATTCGAGTATGGATACAACCCGGAAAGGGCGAGGCAGCTTTTGGCGGAAGCGGGATACCCAAACGGCATGACTCTTGCGGCTCCGATTCTGACTATGGCTACGGACGAATTTTCCATTCCGACGCAGGTCGTACAAAATCAACTTGCCAGGGTCGGCGTCAACGTCGAGATACGCATATCGGAGCAGTCCGCGCTTGTGGAAGACCTTATCCTTGGCAACTACTCCCTCGCCATGATGGGGCTGTCCCTTTCGGTGGACGCCTCGATGATCACCCTTGCGTACAAAACCGACTATATTGACGCGCTCAACCTCGCCCGGTATTCAAACCCGCGTGTTGATGACCTTTTTGAACAGGCAGGCTCGATCATGAACCGAGAGGAGCGCATAAGGCTTTACCGCGAGGCGTTTGACATCGCCTCCCGCGAGGCGGCGTACGTGCCGCTGTACTCCATGCAGGCGGGTTTTGCCATGGACCCGGATTTGGACGCGTCCGTGTATACCAACTGGTATTATTGGTACTGGAATTAGGCGCCGTATGACCGCGGAGAGCAGGCCATTGCTTCAAGTGAATGACCTGCGCGTGTACTTCCGGACTGGTGGGAAGCAGCTTCGGGCGGTGGACGGCGTTTCGTTTTCGCTGGAGAAGGGGAAAACCCTGGGGATTGTCGGTGAATCGGGCTGCGGCAAGAGCGTCGCGTGTATGTCCATACTCCGGCTTGTACAGTCTCCCCCGGCAAATTACGCCGGAGGGGAGATCCTCTTTGACGGCAGGGACACGCTGAAACTCAAAGAGAAGCAGCTGCGCGAACTTCGCGGGGCGCGGATTGGCATGATTTTCCAGGAACCGATGACCGCGCTGAACCCGGTCTACACCGTGGGCCAGCAGCTCTGTGAAGCCATACGGCTGCATCTGCCGCTCGGCAGGGGCGAGGCGAAAGACCTCGCGATGGACCTGCTGCGCCGTGTGCGCGTCACGGACGCGGCGCGGGTCTACGAGAGTTTCCCGTTCACGCTGTCGGGGGGACTGCGCCAGCGCGTGATGATCGCGTCGGCCCTCGCTTGCAAACCCGATCTTCTCATTGCCGACGAACCGACGACGGCCCTTGATGTGACCATACAATCCGGGATCATGGCCCTGCTGCGGCGCCTGCGCGACGAGACCGGCATGGCGGTGATCCTCATCTCCCATGACCTGAACCTGGTGTACGAGTCGGCGGATCATATTCTGGTCATGTACTCAGGCCGCGTGTGTGAATACGCCCCCGCCGACGCGCTTGTGAACAATCCCCTGCATCCGTACACCGCGGGGCTGATAAACTCCCGCCCGTCGGGCTCGGCCGGTCTTGCGCGGCTGCCCGCGATCCCCGGAAATGTGCCTTCGCTTGAAGACAAACCGGCGGGATGCCCTTTTCATACGCGGTGCGGACACTCAGACGGGCGCTGCGGGACGGAGGCGCCCCCGGAAACGATCTACGAAGGCGGGCATCGGGTAGCATGTTGGAGGAACCGGTGAAGAAGAACGGCCCGACATGGATCGAACGGATACAGAACTTCGCAAAAAAGACGGAAGCCGCCGGCCGGAAGCTGGAGCGTTCACTTGAGGACTTTGAAAAGAAGATGGAACACCGGGCGGAAGTTCTGGAAAACAGGATAGAAAGCAGCGTTGAAAAGTTTGAAAGAAAGGTTGAGGCGTTTGAAGGAAAGGTTGAGGCTTTTGAACAGGCGCTGGATAAAAAGATATCGGCGTGGGACCGTATCTTTGGCGAAGGGGAAAAGCCTGACGTCCTTGTCGAGGCGCGCGGCGTGAAAAAATACTTTTCACAGCGCGGGAAGCAGCCGGCGCTGCGCGCCGTGGACGGCGTCGATTTTTTGATCCCGGCCGGGGAGACGCTGGGCGTCGTGGGTGAATCGGGCTGCGGGAAATCGACGGCGGCGCGCGTCGTGATCGGGCTTATGCCCGCGACGGAGGGGATCGTGCTGCTCGGCGGCGCGCCGGTCCGCGATCGCGACAGCGCCAGACAGCGGGCGGTGCGCAGGCGCGCCGGTATCGTGTTCCAGGACCCGTACGGCTCGCTTGACCCGCGCATGACGGTGGCCGACATCGTGAGCGAACCCCTCAGGGCGTACGGGCTTGCGGACTCGAAAGCCGACATGCTGCTACGCTCGGCTGCCATGCTTGAATTGTGTGGAATGCGCGCGGACGATTTGTTCAAGTTCCCGCACCAGTTTTCCGGCGGCCAGCGCCAGCGTATATGCATCGCCCGCGCGCTTATCGCGGGGCCGGACGTCGTCGTCTGCGACGAGGCGGTTTCGGCCCTTGACGTATCGATTCAGGCGCAGATCATCAACCTGCTCACCGACCTCCGGGAGCAGCGGGGGCTCACGTACCTTTTCATCTCCCACGATCTCGAAGTCGTGCGGTTTATCGCCGATCGTGTCGCGGTCATGTACCTCGGCAAGGTCGTCGAGATGGCAAGAAAAGAGGATCTGTACGAAAATCCGGTACATCCCTATACAAAAATACTGCTGGAATCCGCGCCCGTGTTCGGCAGAAAGCGCGTATATGACGATGAGGCGTTTGAGACGGATATACCCTCAAGCAGCGAAGCGCCGTATACGGGCTGCCGCTTCAAGCCGCGCTGCCCCCAGGCGCGGGAGGATTGCGGTACAATAGAACCTGACTTGCAAATCATGTCGACGGGGCATTCCGCGGCATGTCATTTCGCGCGGTAACGCCGCGCAAAGGAAGTGGTTATGGAGCATTTGAAAGGCTTCCGCGAAAAAGCGGAGGAAAATCTCGCCAAACTGGGACAGGCGGGAATGGCGGTTTCTGTCGTAAAGGACGGCGAGACCGTTTTTTCAGGCGGGTTTGGCTACCGCGACATTGAGAACAAGCGGCAGCCCGACAGCCGTACGCTGTTCCCGATAGGTTCCGCGACAAAATCCTTCACAGCCGCGGCGCTTATCATTTTAAAGGATCGCGGCAAAATTGACCTGGATAAGCCCGTGCGGGAGTATATGGGCGAATTGCAGTTTTTTGACCCTGCGGCGAACCGGGAGGCGACGACGCGGGACATACTGTCGCACCGCACGGGGCTGCCGCGTCACGATATGCTGTGGTTGCGACGTCCGTATATTTCACGCGCGGAGATGCCCACTTTAATCCGACACCTGGAACCGTCGAAACCGTTCCGTACAGCCTACCAGTACAACAATCTGATGTACATCTGCGCGGGCAGGCTGGTGGAGGTTTTGGACGGCAGGCGCTGGGAAGATTTTGTCAGGCAGGAAATATTCGCGCCCCTGGGCATAAACAGGGCGAACTTCTCGGCGGACGACAGCATCGTGGACGGAAACTTCGCGATCTGTTATGAGCGCGATCCGAAAACAAAAGAGCTGAACTATTCGGAATACACCCGTTTTGGCGGCCTCGCGCCGGCGGGCGCAATCAACGCGGACGTCACCGAGATGGCGGAATGGACGAAGCTCTTCCTTGGTCGCGGGAAGTACGGCGGCAAGGAGATCATCTCAGAAGCGGGCTGCGCGGAACTCATAAAGCCCAATACCTATATCCCGCCTGAGATTTTTAACGAGCCTGAGATACGGTCAATGGGCTACGCGCTGGGCTGGGAAGTTGAGGATTTCCGGGGGTATAAGCTCATACAGCACGGAGGCAACGTCAGCGGGAGTTCGGCCATCGTAGCGTTTATACCGGAGATCAACGCCGGCGTTACTGTCCTCGTAAACACCGGTTCGAGCGTCCTGACCTACGCGACCATGTATGACGTGTTCGACCGTCTGCTCGGCCGCGCCGACGAAAAGGACTGGGCGGGAGCGCTTGGCGGCGTTCTAGAGAAGCTCATCGAGAAAGCGCTGGGCGGCGCCGATTCACTGAAAGCCGCGCAAAAACCGGTCAAGACAGCGCGCGAACCGAAGGAGTTCGCGGGTGTATACACGCATCCGGCTTACGGCGCGGTCAGGGTTGAAGCCGGAGACGGCGGGCTTTCGGCCAGATTCACCGCCCGGCCGTCCGCGCTTGAAAACCTGCACTACGATATTTTCATCGCGAAAATTGACTTTGCGGGCCAGGAGATGCCCGTTCCGGTCATTTTTAATACCGGTATTGACGGAAGCATAGTATCATTTGAAGCGGCGCTTGAAGGTTCTGTCGCGCCAATCTTGTTCAGAAAGGAAAAATGAAGATGAGCGATATCAAACAGATAATTGAGAGCGCCGCCGAGCGTGCGCTGAAGGAAATGAACGTGGAGGGCTTCTCGGTATCCGTCGTGAAGGATGCTGAAACGCTTTATTCCGGCGGGTTCGGCTTCGCCGACAGCGAGAAGAAAGAGAAGATGACTGACGGGCATCTTCTGCCCATAGGCTCGGCTTCGAAAGCGTTTACAGCGACAGGGGCGGTCATACTGGCGGACGAGGGCAAGGTCGATCTGGACGCCCCCGTGCGTGGTTATATGCCGGAGTTCAGGCTCTCTGACCCGGAGGCGTCCGCGTCGGCGTCGCTGCGCGACCTCCTGTGCCACCGCACGGGATTGCCGCGCCACGACTTGCTCTGGATATGCTGGGGAGAGGCGGAGCGGAATGAACTGATATTTAAGGCGCTGCCGCATCTGGCGGCGTCCAAACCGTTCCGCAGCGCGTGGCAGTATCAGAATTTCATGTACGCCGCGTCCGGCTGCGCCATCGAAAAGCTCTCCGGCAAATCGTGGGAGGACTTTACCCGCGAAAAGATATTCGCGCCGCTGGGTATGGGCGACAGCGCTTTTCTTACCGACGACCGCTCGCCGGGCAAACGCTACAGCGTCCTGTACAAGCCCGACAAAGACGGAAAAAATGAGCCGTGCGTAAACGAAAAACTACAGATGATAGCGCCGGCGGGCAGCATTGCCTCAAACGCCCTTGACATGGCGAAGTGGCTGAAATTCAATTTATCGAAAGGCAAAGCCGGCGACGCCGCGCTCATCAGCGAAAAGAGCTTCGCCGAACTGGTTAAGCCGAATATTCCATACGAACTCATGCCATTTGAGGTTCCGGGAGTGAACCGTATCGGTTACGGTTTAGGCTGGTTCATCGACAGCTATCGCGGACAGCTCCGCGTCGATCACGGCGGAAATCTTTCCGGGGCAACTGCGCTGGTCTCCATGATACCGGAAAATGGCATCGGCGTCGCCATCCTTTCAAACGCGAACAGCTCGGCCGTTACCTACGCCATGGCAAATATCATCGAAGACGCGCTGCTCGGCGCGGAAACCAAGACGGACTGGATCGCGTTCTATAAGGAACAGTTTGACAAGTCAAAAAAAGAAAGCGAAGAAGCGGAAGAAAAGTTTTTCAAGACAAAAATTGACGGGAAGCCAATGAGCCATGAATTATCCGAGTACGCGGGCAAGTACAGCCATCCGGGTTACGGAGAACTGGAAGTCGCCGCGGACGAAAATTCAAGCGATCCCGAAAACCGGCTTTCAATCAAGTTCCACAGCGCCGACGCGAAGCTTACGCACATGCATTACGATATCTTCTACGCGGATGTCTATGAAATGCCGCTGCCCGCCTCGTTCAAGACCGGACTGGACGGAAGCATTGAATCCATTTCGGTACAGTTTGAGTCCGGGCTTGAGGAATTTATCCTGTTCAAACGCGTACCGGCGCCGGAGGGTGAAAAGAAATGAAAATCACGCAAATCACCGCGAAGCCGGTAGAAGCGCCGCTTAAAAAACCGTTTGTCATCGCCATAGGAGAGATACATTCCAGCGCTGTGGTGTTTGTCAGGATTGAGACCGACGCCGGGATAACCGGGTACGGCGAGGGGGCGGCCGTGCCGTTTGTGACGGGTGAAACGAACGATACCGTGCTTTCGGCGGTCAATTTCCTCGCGCCGGTTCTGAGCGGCCAAAACCCGTTCGCGATCGGGCATCTGCACCGGGCGATGGACGCGGCGCTTGTCGGCAACGGCGCCGCCAAGGCGGCCATTGATATCGCGCTGTACGACATCATGGCGAAAGCCGCGGGACTGCCGCTGTACGAATTTCTCGGCGCGCCGTCCGGCAAGGTAGAGACCGACATGACCATCGGCATTTCAGATCCCGCGAACATGGCCTCTGACGCGGCGGCGCTCACGGCGCAGGGTTACCGTTATATCAAGGTCAAAGCCGGCCTGGACGAGGAACGCGACCTTGAAGCGATAAAGTTGATCCGCGCGGCGGCGCCGGACGCGCATCTTAAAGTAGACGCGAACCAGGGCTGGAACTCGTCACAGGCGCTCCGAATGCTGCGCGGTTATACGCAATACAGGATCGAGGCTGTCGAACAGCCCGTGCCCTATTGGGACATCGACGGCCTCCGCGAGGTCCGCGCCAGGTCGCCGATAGCAGTGATGGCGGACGAGAGCTGCTTTACCCCGCACGACGCCGTCCGCATAATAAAAGAATCAGCCGCGGATATGATCAACATCAAGCTGATGAAATGCGGCGGCCTTTACCGCGCGGCGCAGATATGCGCCATAGCCGAAGCCGCCGGCATACCGTGCATGCTGGGCTGCATGATGGAAAGCCGCGTCGCCATAGCGGCTGCGGCGGCCTTCATCGCGGCAAACCCGAACGTCGTCTACGCCGATCTGGACAGTTTTGCCGAGTTCGACGACGCTTCGTTTGTAAAAGGCGGATTTGAATTCAGCGCGCCATTCATACAATTGCCTCGTACACCGGGGATTGGCGTCGAGGTGATCTTTTGAGCGCGTTTTGCCTGGCAAGGTATTCCGGAGCCGGTATGCCGCAAATTAAGGAATGACCTGCGGCGAATCCCCGGACACCCATCCCGCAGCATATATTGACAATAAGCGACGAATTTTGGTAAAAACAATATTGGTCGGCAAACAGGAGAAAAGGAGAATGAAAATATCTGAAAGGCTACTATCAGCAGGTTTAAACCTGATGCCGGCCTTCATTCTCATTGTTCTTGCCGTCCTAATCTTCGGCTGCTCCAGGCGGGCTGACACAGGACCCTTCGGGACTTTTTTCCCTGTTCCGCCGGGAGTCCTGACAATTCAGGGCGAGGACCCTTCAGGGCCGTCGCCTGTACCGCCAGTGGCGGAAATTTACTGGTCTCAAACCATTTCGGAAAGGGGCTATGCCCAAAACAGCCGCGGTCAGCTGGATACCTCAGCGGAATTTTACCAGTTTTTCAATGCCGTCAGGTTAGCGCCGGGGATCAACTATAAACCGCGATACTGGATTCTCAGACCGGATACAAGAAGATTCCTTAAATGGACCGAAGTGGAACGCCTGAACCCCGAACAGGCTGCTTTTTGGGTTTCCGAGGGGACATTGGAATACGGTGAAGGCCCTCTGACGATGATCTACAAAAACGACCTCATTAATCCAAATAACCTGAGCATTGTCATAACCGATCTGGAAGAGCAGGATCTAAATATGAGCCTTCTTGCGGATCTAATCCGGGAAAAATTAATTAAGACCGATGATTACGCCGCGGCGGTGATAGCATTAAAGCTTCCCTTCAACGGTGACAACTGGAAACCGAGTCTTCAAAGCAGAACCATGGAGGGGACCTCGTACAGCGGCCCAAAACCTATATACATTATCGTCTCCGGACCCAAAGACGCTGTTACCCTTTTCATCAGGCGTTTTTCCGATCAGGCTGACCGGTTCAATATCAAGTGGCAGGCGGTTACAACAACCCAGCGGGGCACGATAGCCCCCCTTGTTATTTCGGACGCCCGTATTCCTCAAAGCGCTTCCAGGAGTGAATTTAACAGGGTCGTGCAGACCAACAGAAATATATACAGGAGGACAGTAAGGAATCCAAAGCTGGATCTATGGAACATACGTGCCGGACGGGGTGATTACACTGCCCCTGAAAGGATCTGGAATTTGCAGAACATGACAGATTCGATGGTAAACCATTTCGGCCTGGTGGCGGATGGCGTTAAGCTCAACCCCATCAATGAGCGGCTTGGCGCGTTCATTTTACAGCACAAAACGGAAACAGCCAAATCGGGAAAAAACGGCGATTGGTTATGGCAGCTCAACATTAATTTCGACATGCCGGCTGGCTGTGACATCTCCGAACTGGAAGCCCAGATTAGGAACTACCGCTACCTTATGATGCCCGATACCCCTTCTGAAAACGGGACAGAATCGCTTCCGATATGGCGGCAAAACGAGGTTTATATCGCACGGGATTTGGATATTGGGCAGCCGGCGCTTGTCTCCGGTTCAAACACCGCGCAGGTTTACGTGGTTCCCAAAGATACAGAACAGGGCGCCCTGCAATCTTCGATAGTGTGCTTTGATTTAATCGTGAGGGTTAAGCAGCAGATTGAAATCCCCGCATGGGTCAATGATTTTGATGATACCAACGGGAGAACCCACGACAAAACCTGGAATTTCAGCAATTTCGTCAATAATCTGCTAAAGGGCGATTCAGCTTCCGGAATTGTGTACACTGAGGATGAGCTTATCAGAATTCCTATCGTGCTTTTCGATATGCCGTTTGTCCGGAACAACACAAGGAGCAGATAATGAAAATGCACATAAGAAACCTGGTGATAGCCATTGGAACCTATTTGGCGGCATTTTTCGGCATAACCTTTTTTTCGATGGTATCCGGGATTATCTATCTGGATGGGCAAAATTCCGATGACGAGACAATTTATATCCTGAGTATATTGGCTACGGCTCTTGTATCTCTGGCTTCCTACCTGATTTTTTATTTTAAGGAACGGAAAAACGCCGACAGGCAAATATACATCGAATACCTCGGTCTTGGTACGCGCATTGTCTGGGGAGTGATAGCTTCAGTTACAGCCATAACGGTTTTTTTGCTATGTTGTTACTTCTGGATTTCAGATTACGGTGACACGATATCCATCCTGCGCCTGTATATTAATACAACAGTTGTTTTCCTTGGCCTTTTCACAGGAATTAATTTCGTTGATTTTATTGTTTTAAAGCCGCGGCCATGAATGTAAAGTGATATAGAAAAGAGGTGTAACAATGCCTGAGTTTAAACATACGATGTTCATTTGCCTGGGTGGAACAGGAACCCAGATCGGTACCGCTATCGGAAATATCTATCCCCTGCTTAAAGAGTCAGGCATATCCAAAGATACTACCTCTTATTCAATGTTCATTATGGACAAGGATACAATGGGAAAGAATTATGAATATTGCGTAAACGCAAGCAATCGGTATAAATCCTATTGTGACACCCTGCCTTTTACTGCGTTAAATCATTACAAACTGGAAAAAGAAGTTTACCAGGAGCTACAGCGTGATGCAGGGAGGCAGAGCAAAGACTATACGGTGATGGATCTCATAGGTACAGATCCGGAGATAAGGGCGCTGGCCGGCATGTGCTGGAAACAGGAAAAATGCGAAGAAAAGATCCGCGACGGGAACAACCGTGACCCATCAAGGGGCAGTCTGGACGCTCATGTTTGCCTTGAGCATTTTGAAAACTGCTCCCTTTTCAAACAAATAAACGAAGCCGTAGATCAAGACGGTGAAAACAGTGTAAGGGTGGTCATTCTTGGTGGAGCGACAGGCGGTATGGGTTCATCGCTTATCGTGCCCATGGTGAAGAGGATCAAATCCAAATTCGGGCAGCTCCGTATAGATATGGTAATCCTTGGCACCTACTTTGTTATACCCGAAAACCCGGACAAGAAAAACAAAGTAAATGATATAGGCAATACCCTGGACTCCTACTACCGTGTGAAGGATCAAATAATTGAACTCGAAGAATTTATAAAAGAGTATCCCAAAGACAAATGGTGGGTTTACTACGCCGCAATCCCCGGATTTGACGATATCTGCGGTGAATTTGCCAAAAATGGCGCGGAAAAACGCCATGCACATTTCCTTGAACTAACCGCCGCACTCTCCGCGTTCAGCCTTGAATTTCGTGAGGAGCCCGGTTTTTATCTGACTACACTTCCGTCAAATGAAGGCATACCAACCAATGTCGGCTGGGAGGAAATTCCTTTCGGTAAAGACCTGAAAACATTGGCCGGGAACTTTATGCGTCTTATCAGTATTATGGCCTGTCAGGTTTATCCACGCTTTATGCAGGACAGGCAGAAATTGGTAAAAGACCTCTACATAAAATTGTACATCAACAGGCCCGGCGATGATATGGAAAAGCTGGCGGCAATCAGCGGCTTGATCAAGGAATGGCTGAATAATATTATCCCCTATTTTGAGTTTTGGAACGAGATCCAGGAGTATACAATGCTGGGCAGCAACAGGAATGGAATCATTAATTTTTTCATTGTTAAAAACATGGAAGAGAAATACAAATATAAAGATATGGAAAAAATGTCGAAGATATTGGCTGAAATTCTCAACAATCCAAAGGCGGCATGGATGAACAATATACCACTCAACAAAATGCCACTTTGCCGGGACACATGGGCCAACTATTTACCTGAAATTAAACCGGATAAAGACAGGCTTGCCGGAGCCGGCGCCTCTCAGGATTCAAAAGAGCTAATAAGGCAGATAATAAAAGATATTTACATAGCCATTGCGGCAAGGAAGGAGGATTAGATGCGGCTTACCTCTTACAAGGAAACCGGCCCTGCGGCGCCTATCGGAATTCTTAACAGCAATACCGCCGATGGTATGCGGAATACCCACAAGTCTACCGGAGAATTCGCGGATAAAAGCGGAAGTCTGCCTCCGGAAAACACCAGGGCCAACCCGGCAGATCGCGTAAAGCGTTTCAGGCAGGGTATTTCCTGGAGAGGAGAGGACGACAAACTGGAAAGGGGAATCTTTACGTCCGAGATGTTCAAGAAGAGCGCAAGTTTATTTATCCATTGCGTTCTTTCGGCGGTATACGGTGAAACCGTCACTATGGAATATAAAAATGTCAACAGTTTAATAAACATAAAAAAATCTTCCGGCCGCGAACATTTCCTGAATGAAATGATAAAGGCGCTGTATGGAGACGGCATTAATGACGCTCCGGGGATGACGATGAACCGGGATGAAATAATATACATACGTCATGGCCAGGATCAAAAGCTTATTGGATTGCTTTCTCCTGCCGGACCTGTTCTGGCTGTCGAAAACGAATTGTCTTTTTTGAATCTTCCAATAGATAAAACAGATGGTTTAGGGACTATCATTGAAGCCCTAAATGACCAGGACAAACAGATTCTTAAGATTTGGTTTGAAGAAAACAAAAAAATCGTTGCGGACTGCAGATTGTACAGGGAAATAGAAAGCAAACTCCAGGACGTAAAGGTTGATCTCGCGATTAAAGATAAATTAATATGCAAAGAACTGAAACCAGGTATCCCGAACTTTCCGATCCTGAAGGATTACACAGCCGAAATGCTGTTGGATAGCATTACATTGACGCCTGTTTCGGGTGAAAATGCCCAATTCGGTTATGATGGCGACGATATGCCCGCATTGAGAAAAGAGATTAACGGGTTGTTCTATGTCTTTATTCCGCCCCTAACCAGGAATGCCGTTGAATGGCTGGGACAAAAAAAGGAATTCAAGGAATTCGTTGTAAAGTCCATTGATATTGATATTAAAGAGACTTTTATTGGCGATAAAAAAGTGGATTCAGTGACGATATGCTGTGTCATAGCGGTTGGCACCCTGAAAATAAATATCCGCAAAAAATATGAAAGTGGAAAGGTACGGTATATCAAGAAATTCCCTTCCCTTTCCCTGTACGGTCCGGCGCCAAAATTCGGCTGGATAGCCCGGCGCGACATAACCCCGAAACCGGAGCTGGAAAAGGGGAATCAGGATAATGTTGCCAACAATACCGAGGTGCCTCTGAACGCTCTTAATGACATTTCATTTTTTACGTCTTCCAGTGGCAGGACTGATTTTGAAAACATTGAGAACGATTACTCGATTTATTGCGGTGAAATACCGGAATGGCTTGGGATTGACTGTAACGGTAATTTTTTGGGCGCTCTGCCCCTGCGCGCTGTTTCAGAAACCAGGCTGCAGGACTGGAAAAATCCCCCTGCTTTCATACACAGCGAATTGCCGGGAAACAAGAAAATGATAGTTGCGGTAGATATCGGATCTTCGAGGAGTGTGGTTTTGTTCCGGGAAGATGGGGCCAGCGAGGACAAAGACGAGTACACATTAATAGAAAAGGGCCAAATTCTTGGTATCCATTTGACATCTCCGCTTGATATTAATGACAATAGGGAAACAGAATTCGAGCACCTGTTTTTTCAGCCTGAAGAACAGAATGAAAAGGTTAGCGGCAAAACTCCGGTGGGGGTACTTCCCACCACCAGATTCGATAAAAACAACAGGAAAGACCTGCTTTTATACAGATCGGGTAAGCTGATACTCCTGTATGCTGAAAGCATTTCCAAAACGAGCGGCAAAGAGATTATTTCCGATATCAAGTCCAGGGTAGAAGAAAGGGAAAATGAGATGGGCCTGCTGATTCAGGGTATACTAATGGTGATCGTGGATCGTTCCCTGCACCTGAAGTGCTCAAATATTGAAATACGTCTTGCCTATCTTACGGAGCAGTATAACAAGATGGAATCCATCTGGAACCAGGCCATATATAACATCGAAAGAAAAATGCCGCCCGAATTAAGGGGCAAGATCAAGTTTGATTTGTGGCTTCCGGAATCTTTGGCCATAGCGAACAGGATTAGTAAAACCAAAGGGTTCTATCCCGGTTCCGGTGCCGCTCTGGTTGATATCGGTGATCTTTCAACCGATATTGCGCTGTTCAGAAATGAAAAAACCGAAAACTCAAGTGTTGAACTCAGAACAAATTTTTCTGTGCGTTTTGCCGGTAACAAAATACTTTTACAGCCAATTTGGGAGTACCTCCATTTTTCTAAAAACACAAATACCGGGGATCTTTTCAGAACTGTCAATAAAAATGACAAAAACGTCAAAAATGTACTGGACACCCTTAAAGGTGAACTCGATACCCAGCGTGAGACCAATAACATCAATTTGAATGAAAAAGTACGCAATAACCTTCTCTGCCTGATTGGTTCACTTGAAAAAGGACAGGTGCCTCAGGAGTTACAAAACTTGTTCGATATCGGTTACCTTACAGAAGTCATTATCTTGAAACGGATAATAAAAAAATGGCCGGATCAGCCCGGAGCTTTCAATATTCATCTTTTCGGCGGCGGGAGCAGCCATTTCAGGGAAAAAAAAGACGACTTTAACTGGGACAAGGTTCTTGGCAGGTTCTGCGAAACTCACGACGAGAGCAAAAATGGCAATATGCTGGCGCGCGGATTGCTTGATGAAGAGCAAAATATCATAGAAAACGCCAGCAGGGAAGAAAAGCGCAAAGCGAAGGATTATGAAAAAACCATCAAGAAACAGGTAAGTATTGATATACCCAGTCCCAAAGAGCTTGAAAATGGATACAAGCAATTCCTGGAAGACGCCAAAAGCGTTAAACCATGGTACTTCATGGACTCCGGCAACAAGATAAATTTCGATTGGGTGTTTAATTTCAGGGACGGTAAGCCAATCGACTCAGGCTTGTGGAAAAAGAACTATGTTCTCGCGGAGCAATTCGCCAGAGACGGTAAGATACCCAAAGATGACAATAATTTTTATAAAGATATATTTGAAACTTTGTTTGCCTATAAAATGGCTTATTCCAGTGTTCTGGCGTTCTATAAGGGAGAAAGAGAAAATAATGCGTAAAAACATACTTTTTTTTCTGCTTATGGTTACCGCTTCTTTTCAGGTTGCCGCCCAGGAGGGAGCGAACAGCAGTCCCGGCAGCCAGGGAAATACAATTATAATCGATGAAAGTTATTCGACATTGAGGGATATGGAGGGGGAAATAATTTATTTAAAAAGCCAGGTCACATCCCTTAACAATCGGATAACTTTTTTGGAAGCCGAGCTTACGGAATTGAGGGAAACTTCCGCGACACAGGGCAATTTGCTTAATAATATGGTTAAAAATATGACCATCCGGCTGAGGTGGGGCTTCTTTTTCCTGATTCTTTTATTATTCGTAATAACCGCGGCGCTGATATATTACGTTATCTTTTATAATCAAAAGAAACAGCGTGTCAGAGTCAACAAACGCCAAACCGACGCTGAAAAAAAATCAGAAAATTCAACCCGGATAGACGTTCAGGATTACACTTCATATAAAGATTCCGGTTATTCATCAGGCAATTCAGGGAGCAGGGCCCCCGGTGATCCGTCTTTCGCAAGACCGCCGGCCAACACCGGAACATCACCCGGTCTATATCCCCAAAGAAAATTTCCTGAAGAACCCAAACCAAAACCGCCGGCGGATAAAAAAATAAACCTTTATCTTAACAGTGAAGAAAGGGATAAACGGCTCAATAGTACCCCTGGCGACGTTTTTCTGGACATTTCCAAAAGTGTTGCGGAACGTATGTATTGGGGTGAGACAGTTTCACCTGTCTTCGAAAAAAAAGGAACCCGCATTTCGGCCATGTTTGTTTTGGTGAATAATCAGGATCTTTACCCGAATTTTTATTTATACAATGAGACCAATGAATTACCCGATGAGAAAGAAAAAGTATTATCAATGATATACAACATTGAGGGGATTCTTCCCGGCAATATTGTGGCCTGTGAACCCGTAAAGGTTTCGCCGCCGGATCGTGACGGTTGTTATAAATTATCCGGTTACAGCAAAGGCAGATTAAGAATCAGATAACGAAAATATGCAGGAAGCCAAACAGGATAGAATATCCGAGCAGGAAGCCAAAATAATTCTGGAAGCCCAAACCGGTATTGAGTTTGATTATATCAAAGCCTTATATAACGAGGACAAAAAAAGATTCAGCTTCGAAGTTAAAATGCCGGACACTGAAAACACCCGGCAGCTCGAATCCCTTGATAATATAGACAGCAATTTTCCCATGGTTTCCGTGCCGGAAGATTTTGAGCCTTACAGGACTCTGGCGGATTATCTGGAAATACCGTTTTTCGGGGTTTTCGACTATATATTTTTTGGTTACGGCAATGATTGGGAGCCTGGCGCCGGACGCGGAGAAAATATCTATTGCTGGACTGATAAAAAGGGCTGGCTTGAAATTGCCGAAATAGAATCGGCGTTTCTTGCCGAATTCGGAAATCTTCGCAAAAACTCTTCGATGAAAGACGAAAAATGGACTGTCAAAATATTCGGAAACTGCTGTCATGGTATCAGCTACAAAAAAAATCCCAATGACGAATGGCCGACAAAAGACGAGTGCGAACTCCCTTTTGATGATCTGAAGGACAAGTTAATTCAACCCGGCGGCAAATTTCCGCCCAAAAAACATCCCATAGACAGGCACAATAAAACAGATGCGGATAAAAAAATTGTAATTACCGAAAAAGAAAAAACTGACCTTGAAAAAGCCGCCGCCGAAGCCAGGGAAACCACCGGGAAAGTCATGGCCGAAGCGGCGGCTTTCGCCGATAAGGCTAAAGAGCAGAAACAGCAGCTGGAACAGGAACTGGCACGGAAAGAGGCAGATGTACAAAAACTAATACAGGAGAAAGACAGAATAAAAAAGCTACTTGAACAGGAAAGAACCAAAGCAATAGAGCTGACACAGGAACTGGAACAAGAGCTGGCACAGGGAAAGGCAAGGACACAGGAGCTAACACAGGAAAAAAGTAAAGTAAAAAAACTCGAAAGCGTACTTGCGGTAATAAAAAGAAAGAAAAAAGCAAAGGCCACAGGATTTTTAATTATTCTTGCATTAATGGCCGGAATAATTTTTTATGCGGTAAATTACACTGATTTTGTCTCATCTATTGCAAATCGTATTTCTGCCATGTTTCCGCAGCCGCAGCCGCAGTCGCAGCCGCAGCCGGAAATGTTTACTGACAGGTATGTCCATATGGGTCTAAATCTTCGGGAAGGACCTTCGGCCGACTCGGGCATTATCACCACTCTGGAGCAAAACACAATCGTAAGGGTTTCTGATGAGGGCAGATCCGGTGTATGGGTAAAAACCAATTCAGGTGACTATACAGGCTTTGTGAATGAACAATATCTGAGGGATTTCTACATTACCGAAATATTGGTTGGGGATCAGCTATCAAGCGGTGAATGGGCCGTGCCGCCCGGTTCTGTTTTAACCGGCAGGTCTATACGCCATTTGGGGATTCTGGTCAATGTGGCTACGCTTAATTCCTATAATGAAATGACAAGTTTCAGGGTTAAAATAATTGATCCGAACGGAAATCTCAGGAATAATCCGGTCTCGTCGCCTCCTGGTTACACCCGTGAGAAGTCCATAATGATAAATAATGATGGTTCATATGATCTGGTTGGATGGGGAGCCGACATATCAGGGTCTTATTACAGCGGCTCGTGGAAAATTGAAATCTGGTACGAACACCCGCGCAACCCGGAAACGAATGCCCTTATAGCGTCAGGATCTTTTCAGTTTCAGTAATATGAGATATTACGAGGTTGACAACAAAAAAAAGCGGATTAAAATAGAAAATGATGAAAAAGAGAAGCCTTTTTAAAATGGCAGGTATTTGCTGTTTGGCGTTAATAACCGGGGCGTCTTTGTCGTGCGTTCCATCAGACGGCGAAAAGAAAACCCCCGACAGTATTTCAATAACGGAAAACCAGGTAGAAGCGGATATAGCGGAACGCCCCGCGGAAGACTGGAGCACGGAATATTTTTCCGAAGACTTTGACCTGTCCAGGACTTCTTTTTACGATAAGTTTGACGGGGATAGCCTTGATACGGGTAAATGGCTTTATCAAAACGGCACCGGCTCGCAGTTTGGCATGAACGGCTGGGGCAATAACGAGGCGCAGTATTATCAAAGCGACAATATAACAGTACGGGACGGCGTACTGAGACTCGAACTGAGAAAAGAAAACGCGGGCGCCGGCGCCAACAGAAGGCAGTACACATCGGGGAAACTCGTAACTTTTGAAGCGGAATCCGGCAATGCGACTTTTTCCCAAAAATACGGCAGGTTCGAGGCGAAGATAAGGCTCTCGGCGGCGCTTGACGGCTTGTGGCCGGCGTTTTGGATGATGCCGGTGCACAGTGTTTACGGCGGCTGGCCTAATTCCGGTGAGATTGACATCATGGAGATGAAGGGAAGGCTCCCGGATGAGGCGTCCGCTACCGTACACTTTCAGCAATTCGACCCCAAAAACCGGCCTCCGGATACACCCACCAACTGGAATGGCCACCGGTACGGAGGCTTCACCCATTGGTTCACGGGTAATAAGACCATCACGGATTGGCATATATATGGCGTGAAATGGACGCCCGATGGAATAACATTGCTCATAGACGGAAAGGAAATCGCCACGTTAAACAGGGATCTGTGGGACACGCCGTTTTACAGGGACTCTAACCATCCCGACACCGCGCCGTACGATCAGGAATTCTACCTGATCCTAAACCTCGCGGTCGGCGGTAACTATGACGGGTCCAGGCTGCCCAGGGATTCCGATCTGCCTGCCGCGCTTGAAATAGACTGGGTACGGGTCTATACGCTGGAAAACGACCCCTGGGAAAGTCAGGGGAAGTTTGCGGGCAGAACAAGGTGGCACGGTTAGATATTGTACATCAATTTTGACAAATTCCCGGAAAATTGTCTTAATAGACAAATTTTGGTTTACAGCTATTAAAATAGGGTATATAATAGTAACATTCCTCAAGTTTTATGGGGTAAAATTTCCTATTGGAAATTAATTTTTAGGAGGAGAATCAATGAAAAAGAAAACGATGCTTATTTCGCTGACACTCGTTTGCATAATGATTATAGCGGGTTTTACCGCCTGTAATCGGGGGAGTTCTACAGCGTCTACAGCGTCCTTCGGCCTTGCCAGTGATATTTCGGGAGAACTCACCATTATGATGTGGTCGGGGGATAATAATTACTATCCTGACATCGGCAGTATGAACCTTACCCGCGATGAATTATTGGCGCAAAACGTTGCCGCCGCCTACGCGACCGCAAAGGAATTCAAAAAGATCTACCCCAACGTTAAGATTAACTTCTTCGCCAAGTCGGAAGGAGACAACGACGGCGGTCCCTGGGAGCAGCATCGCGAGAATTTCCGTATGCAATACGGGGTATATCCCGACATGTACGCCGCCAATGACGTAGTCGGCGATATGCAGAGGGGGCTCATAGCCGACCTGTCAATTTTCGCGGATGACCCCATGTACAAGAGCTTCAACCCGCAGGTAATGGCGATGATGAATATCGAAGGCCGCCAGTTCGGGATTCCGCAGTACCTCATTCCCTGGGGTATATTCATAAACAAATCCCTTGCGGAAGCCAACAACATCGACGTTCCCGACCCCGACTGGAACATTGCCGAGTTTACCCGGTATGTAGCGCACCACAGGCCGAATGAGTATTACGGGAGTATGGGCGGTTATGGCGACGACGCGCATATTGTTGAAACCGGCACACAGGACTTCAGGTATATGCTGCTTAACCGGCAGCCCGGCGGTCAGTTTGTAAATATAAATTCCGACGCCACGCGCAGTCTTCTAAGGTATTCTTCCCAATGGAGGACCAACTCTGTATATGGCAACAGGGACATTGGACTTGTATCGGATGAATTTATGGACGCAAACTGGTGGTGGAGCTACAAGTTCTTCCTGGAAGGCAAATTGCTGACCCTCACCGGCGATCCCTGGATGATGCTGGATGCCGCCCATCCCGATCCAAACAGTTGGGGTTCGGTTAAAGCGGCGGATTGGGACATTTATCCCCGGCCGTCCACGGATTATATGGGCAATACAGTAGGCGTCGTGCTTGACCCCTTTGTTATCCGCAATTACGCAATGGATGACAGCAATCCGGCGCTCTCCGCCGAGGAAGAAGCCAAGTTAAGGCTCGCCTGGGAATTTGCGAAGTTCTGGTGCGGCGACTCCCGCGCCATGGAAGCCCGCGCCCGGCAGTTGTTCCTTGACGGCGAGACCTATAGGTCCAGCCTGAACGCTTCTTTGCCCATGGTTACAGGTCCGGAATTCGACCGCCAGATGGAAATCTGGTACATACCCGACGCGCACCAGCGTTTCAGGGACAAAAACAAAATGCCCGGTTGGCAGTATATACTGGAACTGTGGTCAAAAGGCCAGTTCTGGGATATTTCCGATAAATGCTACCCCTGGCGCTACGATTTTGAAGGAAGCCGCAGGGTGATTGTCTACGAATGGGAAAACGCCTGGAATCCCGAAATTGTGGGCGCCATGACCACCGACCCCAACTGGCTCGATCAGGTATACTCACGGCTGCCGCAGTGGAACACCGTCCTTAACCAACGATGGGAAAACGAAATGCGGATATTGGAGACCGCCCTTACCCGGTATTACCCAAGATAAATTATTTGGAGGGGCTGTCCGAAAATTAAACTTTTTGGACAGCCCCACAGGTTATTTTTTGCCTGGGGAGTATTTCATCAATTTTGGAAGCTCCTCCAGGGTCAGCGTATTTTCCGCCTGATACAGATCCAATATCTGTTGATCCGTGTTGTGCGCAAATGTGAGTTCGGCCCAACTCATACAGAATACCCACCTTGGCTGCGCCTGTAATTCCCGCGGCGTCGGTAAAACCTGGGTTTCCCCTATCGCAATCGGTTTGTTTCCCGCCACGTTCAACGCGGTCTGGTATTTATACCTTGTGAACCCGTCCTGGTTATAGATGTCCACCGAGAAAATATCCCAATAATCCGCTCCCGGATTATACTGCGCCCAATCATAACTTAAGTCCTGCATGTTCCATACCCAGACGATGTTATCAAAGCCCTTTTCTTTTTCCAGATAATCGCGTGTCAAACGGTACAATGCGGCGGTCCCGTTTTGGCCGGGACGCCCGCCCCACCAGAATACGCCCTGGTTCATCTCATGGAACGGCCTGAACAATACGATAACCCCGTTATCTTTCAAAAACTGGAAATACTCCGCGTAGGTATCCAGGCGCGTCTTCCATTTGGTATTTAACTCACCGCCATCCGTTATCAGATCCGTCCATTCCGCGTCGGTCAAATCCGAACAGACCCCGGTCGTCCCCTCCCAAACCCCTTTTTCCCCGGTATTCTTTGGGGAGACAACATGGAGCATCAAATGTACTATAGCGCCGTCATCCCATTGCTTCTTGCATTCCTCAATCATTTTCCATCTGTTGTCAACATCCTGACTTAAAAACAGGAAGTCCCCGCTCCATAATCCCGGGTATTTACCGGTAAGGTTCATTATCCTGTTTGTCTGCAGGGCAGGCATGGCATTGGGTTCCCGGTTATGGATGCCCAGCACGGTGTGTTTCCCGCTGATTTGGTAAAAAAACTCCATTACCGACAGGGGCGGCGGGGAATCGGCGCATGCGGATATTAAAAGGGCACAGATAGTAAGCTCCGGAAAAAAAAGCGCCTTCATATTTTACTCCTGTGAAAAAGCGTATTACAATTATACATACTACGGCATTGGATGTCTCTTTACAAGATTGCGGGTTCCAAAGACGGATATTTTTCCTTGACTTATACCCAAAAATGGGGTATACATAGAATAATTCCCCAGTTTGAGGAATTTAAAAAGGTCCACCCCTTGAGGCTTGTTATTAATAAGGATATGGTGGGATGTCGAAACTGCAAATCACAATCATGATTTCGATAGCGGTCGTCATTACAGGAGGAATTTTAGCCTTCCTGTTTGCTTCAGGCGATGTAGACATCCAGAGCGTTACCCGCGCCCAGGCCGACGCCGCCTATTCCCTTTTACGCAATTCCATAACCGCTTCCCGTTATACCTATACCGATTTTCTGACCGATAACCCGCCGGTGCCAAGGGCCAAAACCGATATCACAGTCCAGGGCAGCGCGATCCTCGGTGAAAATGAAAGCGTTACATTTGACGTAGACATCCCAATAGAAGGCCTGTACTACTTTACGATAAACTATAACGCGCTGGACAACAGTTTTACCGACATAACCATCGCGCTGCGGGTTAACGGTGAGATTCAATATGACGAGGCGTACACCATCATCCTGCCAGTTTTTTGGGAAGATGAATCGAAAATATACCCCGTCGATAAATACGGTGACGAAACAACCCCGATGCAAAGGCAGATTCCCGGCCCCCATAACGTTTCACTGTTCGACACCCGCTACACCTCGGATTTGCCCCTGAATTTCCTTTTACGCCGGGGCGAAAACACAATAGAAATAAATAATGAAACCTCACAAACCCTTTGGCTGGGGGAGCTAACCGCCCATTCCTGGCGGGAACCAGAGCCCTACCGTGCGCCGACCGGCGGCGCGATAACGGAATACATAAACATAAGCGCCGTTGACTTTGTGAAAAAAAATTCAGCCCATGTTTCCAGCGGTTCTTCTTCAAGCCCCCACATTAAGCCGTATGACCCAGTGAACATGAAAATCAACACGATTGACTCCGGCCGCTCGGGCGACGAGGTTTTTTATAGTATAAATGCCCCATCGGACGGCTATTACGCGATTACCTTTCATTACATAACCGGGGTAGACGATTTTGTTTCTTTTATCAGCGTAAAAATTGACGGGGAATTCCCCTTTGCCGAAGCCGCGTCCTACGCCCTGCCTCCCAGCGCCAACAGATGGCGCAACCAGACCCTTGCGGATGGGGAAGGAAAGCCCTATTTGTTTTATTTGTCCCGGGGAGCGCATATATTGAGTATTAGAAATGAGCTTTCGCCCCTTGCCCGCCAGATACGCGGCCTGCGCCTTTTGATTGACCATATAAACCAGTTAACCATCGATGTAACGAAAATAACCGGAAGGACCGTAGACCGGAATCGTACATGGCGGCTAACGGAGTATATCCCCGAAGTAAAAGATTATCTGGACGCATACGATATTATTTTCAGGGACATAATTTATGAGCTTTCACGGTACAGCCCAAAAGGCGAAGATTCTTCCGTCGTTTCGCCTATGGTGCAGGCGGTTTCGTACCTGGAAAGGTTAAGGGAGAAGTACAACGAGCTTCCCCTGTATATAAATTCGTTAAGCGGGAAGGCCGCCAATAGCGGCCAGGACGCCTCGGTATTACAGCAGGCGGGCATTGCGCTTGACGCCCTTTACCAGCGCGGAATAGGAATAAACGCGATTTATCTGGGAAGGGCCGATAACCTACCGAGGGAAAACGCGCGAATAACCGAAGTGATTGCGGACAGCGCGCGAAAATTATGGAACAGCTACACATCGGATAAATTCAGAGTCCGCAACCAGGAAGGCGCGCTTAACGTTTGGTATGCCTCTTCTTATATGCAGGTTGATTTATTGCAAAAACTCATAGATACCCGTTTTACCCCCCGAACGGGAATCAGGGTAAACGTTTCCGTCATGCCCGACGCGACCAAGCTTACCATGGCAAGGGCCGCGAGGACCAACCCGGATATCGCGTCGGGCCTGGGTTCCTATATGCCCTCTGAGCTGGCCCTGCGCAATGCCTTGTATGATTTTACCCAATTCGACGATTTTTGGCGGTACATGGGAAATTTTGTGCCCGGTGCGCTCACCAGCTATGTCATGAACGAAAAAGTATATGCAGTGCCGGAAACGATTACCTTCGCCGCTACGGTATACCGGAAAGATATCCTTGATCAGTTAAATATCGCCCCGCCGGATACATGGACCGATGTCGCCGAAATGATGCCGGAGCTGCAGCGTTTCGATATGAGTTTTTATCTGCCCATTGCCTCAGGCGTTGGTTATAAGTGGTTCTATCAGACTTCGCCGCTTATTTATCAGAACAACGGCTTGTTATACCACCCCGATGGTTTGGGCACGGCAATAAACGAAGCCAACGCCGTCAAAGGCTTGACGGTTCTGGGGGATTTGTTTACGACTTATGCCCTGGTGGAGCAGGTTCCGAATTACTACAATTCATTCCGTCTTGGGCAAACCCCGGTTGGGATTATCGATGCGGAAACATACGTGCTCTTGACCTATGGTGCGCCGGAACTCATGGGCCAGTGGAGCCTTGCGCCGTACCCCGGAACCTTGCAGGAAGACGGCAGCGTTTCCCGCTGGTTCATCGCCAATGGCACGGGCAGCGTTATTTTTGAGAACACGACGCAGCCGGGCGCCTGTTGGGAATTCCTGAAATGGTTTTTAAGCGAGGAAACACAGACGGATTTCGCCTTTTCTCTTTTTGCAAATTACCGGATATTTCATCTGCCTTCCAATTTAAACGCCCTGCGGAATATACCCATAGAAGAAAAAGACAGGCAGGTTATTTTGGAATCTGTCCGGTGGCTTCGTGACGCGCCGCGAAGCCCGGGACAATATTTACTGGAAAGAGGTCTTTCGGATATTTGGAATACTATCGTTTTTGATGGTACGCCGGTACGCGTCGCCATCGACAGGAAAGTGATAGACATACAGCGGGAATTTAAAAAGAAAATGACGGAATTCGGCTACCTTAACTCAAGGGGGGAACAGGTAAAACCCTATGTGCTGCATGAGATAGACTGGATTATTGAGCAGATAGAAAACTCAAGACAGGCAGGCGGATAGTATGCGGGTAAAAACCAAACAAAGAAAATCAATGGACGGTCTTCACGCCCTTGCCCTGCTTTTGCCATACGGCGTAATGTTTTCCATGTTTATCGCCATACCTATCGCCGTGGCGATATATCTATCCCTTACCTATTTTGATTTGGTTCAGTCCCCTGTCTTTGCCGGGTTGTACAATTACGTAACTTTACTGACCCAGGATACCGTTTTTTTCAGGAATGTTTTGCCTAACACTATCCAGTTTGCCCTGATTGTCGGCCCCGGCGGTTATGTAATTTCTTTCATGATGGCGTGGATGCTGGCCCAGATACAACCAGCGCCCCGTACGCTGCTTGCCCTGCTTTTGTATATGCCTTCCCTGGCGGGCGGCGTGTTTATCAGCGTACTCTGGCGCACGATATTTTCCGGCAACCAGTCCGGCTATATAAACGCCATTCTTTTGCGCTGGAATCTTATTCAAACCCCCATTCAATTTTTACAGTCGCCCGATTTCCTTTTGGGCATTATGATCGTAGTTTCACTGTGGAGCGCGATGGGCATCGGCTTCCTCGCGATGCTCGCCGGTATATTAAATATAAACGAAGAATTGTATGAAGCCGCCTATATAGACGGCTTGCGTAATCGTTTCCAGGAGATCATCTACATCACCGTCCCCTCCATGAAACCCCAGATGCTCTTCGGCGCTGTTATGGCAATTGTGGGCGCGTTTAACAACGGCGCCATAGGGGTCGCGCTTTCCGGTGCGAACCCGACGCCGCAATATTCCGGGCAGTTGATCACCAACCATATAGAGGACTACGGTTTCCTGCGTTACGAGATGGGTTACGCCGCCGCTGTGTCGGTTGCTTTATTGTGTATGGTGTGGGTATTCTCGAAACTGGCCTACACATTCTTTGGGGAGAGGGATTGATATGACAAGCTTTCAGGGCATGAAAATAAACCCGAAAAGATTTCATGTATCACAGCTTAAATTTTACGCGGTGATTATACCTGTCGCGCTCTTCATGACACTGCCGATAATTTATATCCTGAACCAGGCGTTTAAACCCCTGGATGAACTTTTCCGCTTCCCGCCCACTTTTATCGCCCGCCGCCCTACCATGCAAAATTTCCGCATGATTATGAACCTGACTTCCGGTACGGGTATACCTTTGTCCGTATTTTTGATTAACACCATTGTCGTTACGGTTGTTACGGCTGGTTTGTCCATTTTAATTACCGCGATGTCGGCTTACGCTTTTTCCAAAAAAAAATTCCGCGTGAGGGATTGGCTGTTCAGATTAAACCAGGCGGCGTTGATGTTTGTACCCGCCGCCGTGGGCATCCCCCGGTATTTGATTATCGTTAACGTGGGGCTTAACAATAATTTTCTGGTGCATATTTTGCCCCTCCTTGCCATGCCGGTAGCCCTGTTTCTGGTCAAGCAATTTGTGGATCAGGTTCCGGATTCCCTGATTGAATCCGCAAGGCTGGATGGAGCAGGGGAAATAACAGTGATGGCCCGAATCGTGTTTCCCCTGATAAAGCCTGCCCTTGCTACAGTGGGAATTCTCTGCTTCCAGACAGTATGGGGCGCGACGGAAGCATCCAATTTGTACCTTGTGGACGATACCTTGAAATCCTTCGCGTTTTATTTAACAAACCTTGCCAACTTAAACACACCCGCGATGGCCGGGGTGCAGGCAGCGGCTTCGCTTATCCTGTTTTTGCCCAATTTGATTATTTTCATCGCCATGCAGTCAAGGGTCATGAATACCATGAGCCATTCGGGGATTAAATGAAAAAAATAGCGGCGCTTGTTTTTATCATTGTTTTTTTCAACCCACTTGCGTCTAACGCGCAGTCCACTACGGTAAACTTCGCGGTCAACAAAAAAGGCTGGTCCGTGCCTACACAGGACGGCTATCTTCCGGATCGCAATATCACCGGCCTTGGCTTAAATAAACCTGAAAATATCGCGTTTGGTAAAAATGACATTCTGTATATCGCGGACACGGGGAACAGGCGCATCGTTCTTTTCGATACCAATTCCGGGAACATCGTCAGGGAAATAACATACGGGGGGTTCCGGACCCCGCGGGGCGTTTTTGTCACTCCGGACGAAACTCTTTATGTGGCGGATTCATCAGCAGGTGCGGTGTTCATCTTCAATCCGTTAGATGAATGTATCAAAACCATCAACGCTCCCCATTCCATCGCTTTTGGGGATACGCCGTATGCCCCTACCCGCGTTGGGGTGGACCCTCGGGGCAGCATGTATATCATCGGCGAGGGTGTCTACAGCGGTATCATCCACCTTTCCAGCGAAGGTGAATTTCTGGGCTTTTTCGCTTCCAACCAAACCACCCTTACGCTTGTCCAGCTTCTACAAAATATATTTTTCACCGAGCGGCAAAAGCAGGGGCTGGTGGACCGGCTGCCCCTTAACTTTTCCAATGTGTTCGTGGATCCGCGGGGCATTGTATATTCAGTCTCCATGGGGCGGGATGTAGCCAGGGCGGGCCAGGCGCTGAAAAAGCACGATATGGCGGGCCGCAATATGCTGGAAACAGAGACCACAATGTCCCTTACCGATGTTTCCGTTGACCCTTATGGAAATATTTTTACCACGTCCACCCAGGGATGGATACAGGTGAACGCGGGAGACGGGGAAGAGATTTTTTGGTTCGGCGCCGGGCACTTGAGCGCCGAGGATATCGCCGGCTGGTACAGCAATTTGCTTTCTGTCGCCATTTCATCACAGGGGCATATCTGGACATTGGACAGCGACAAGGCGTTTTTACAGAGTTACATCCCCACGGAGTATACCCAATCCATATACCTTGCCCAGCAGCTTTTCAACGAAGGCCATTATGTGGAAGCGGGAAGGGAGTGGAACAACGTGCTGCGTTTTAACCAGATGTCCGTGCTGGCACATAACGGCCTCGGCAAGTCGTGGTTGTATCAGGAAGAATACGAAAAAGCACAGTACGAATTTTTTGTAGCGGGTAACAGGGAATATTACAGCCAGGCATTTTGGGAAACCAGAAATATTTGGCTTTTAAATAACATTTCATATATATTGATAGCTTTCATAATTTTATTTGGCGGTTTGTTTATTTTAAAGAGGGTGGGCAAGAGGCAGGCGGTAAAGATCGCCGTGGACAACGGTATAAGCAGGATTATGAACGCAAAGTATATCAGCACGTCGCTGTTCTCTTTTTCCGTAGCCCGGCACCCGTTTGACAGTTTCTATAGCATGAAACACAGGGAAAAAGGTTCCTTGCCGGGAGCGGCTGTCAACTTCATATTCTTCTTTGCCGCGTACATGATTTATCAGACTTCAAAAGGTTTTATCGTGCAGTTTGCTGAAATTGAAGATATGGATTTCAGTGTGATCATCGGCGGCTTTCTCGGGTTGTACGTGTTGTTTGTTATCTGCAATTACCTTGTAACCTCCATAAATGACGGNGACGGAGGCATTGATGATATTTTCAAACTGGCGTCTTATGCAATGCTCCCCCTTTCCGTTACCTTATTGGCTGTTACGGTAGTTTCTCATGCATTAACGGTTAATGAGAATTTTCTGCTTGTTTTTATGTTAATAGGTGGATTTGCCTGGAGCGGGACGCTTTTGTGGATCGGCCTTCAGGAAGTGCATAATTACAGTTTCGGCAATACCTTCAAGAGTTTGGTTTTTACGGCCGTGTTCATGCTGATTGCCCTGGTGGTACTTTTTAACATGACTATCCTGTTCGACCAGTTTGCGCAGTTCATCGAAGCGATAGTAAGGGAGGCGTATGCGAATATTACCAAAATGTACTAAAAAAAGCATTGTTCTCCCGGCTGTAATTCTCGTCCTGTCCTTCAGCGCTTTTGCGTTTGACGCCTATTTTCCCACCAACAGGGATACCCGAATGCCGCCCCCAAGAGCCGACCTGGAAACGATAAAAACCGACGAGTTCGAGTTTATGGGCAGGTTCGGAAATCTTGCCTACTACTTTCGTCCGGACCGGGATATTATTTTGGTTGAGGATGTAATAAGCGGATACACGTGGAAAACAGGTCTTGACGCGCCCTTTGGCCAGGATTTGGACAGGGCTATTGACGCGGCGCAAACCATGGAAGAAAAAATAAAAGCTGCCGAGCCGAGGGAAGTGCGTTTAAACGCGACATACGTAGCTCTTGCCAATTCATTGCTTACAGTGGAATTTTACGACAGCGCTTTTAACATGAACATGGTCTCGTCGGCTGCCCGGCGCGGATCAAGTTCAGAACTGGTAAAAATCACCGATGATCACTGGCGTCTGGACGTACGGTTTCTTGATATGGAATTGATCGTTCGTTTGCATATACATCTTTCAGAGCGGGGAATAAATTACCGGATTTACGACGAAGAAATCGAAGGGGCGGGAGCGGACAGAATGGCCGCCGTTATCATAACGCCTTTTTTGGGCGCGGCAGGCGGTGTTCGCCAATACTATAATCCCGCGACAGGGGAATATGGGGAGGAAATCCCCAACCCCATGACGCCGGGCTATGCTTTTGTGCCTGACGGCAGCGGGGCCCTGATTCGGTATAATGACAATACCGTAAGCATCAATCGCTATATCGGGAAGGTGTACGGGGAAAACCCCGCCGAATCAATGTTTTACTATGACAACACCGTCTATGCCGTGAGAAAGAAAGAACCCTTAATGCCGGTGTTCGGTGTGGCGATAGGGCATGATCAGCAGGGTTTTGTGGCGTGGGCGGACGACGGCGGGGAACAAATGGAAATAATTATGTCCCCAAAAGAAAATATGACAAACTACAATTTTATTTACCCCCGTTTTGTGTATAACCGGCAAATGCACCAGGTTTACAACCGGAAAGGGGAAGGTTATTTCCGGCTTTACCCCGAACGCCTGCATTACGATATTTCCATCGAATACCGGTTTCTTCAGGGGGAAGAAGCGGATTATGTGGGTATGGCCCTGGCGTATCGTAATCATTTAATCGAAAACAAAACCTTAATCCCCGGTAAAGTGCTCCCTGACGGGACAATGCCGTTACGCGCCGATTTTATTATGAGCGATGTTAAAAAGAGTATCATCGGTTATTCGAATGTAGTAACGACAAGCGCCAAAGAAGCGGGGGAAATTATCCGCGATATGCTGGATAACGGCATCATCTCCATTAACGGAGGGCTCATGGGCTTTCAGGACGGCGGCATCACCACCGGGAAACCCTGGGC
>JGI24698J34947_10000050_pt1 | contig 34923 bp, 27 predicted proteins | sample TergutMp193P3_FD_34947 | JGI IMG/M metagenome (IMG submission 34947) | reverse complement strand
AGGCCATTAGATAAAGTCGTTCCGCCCATCGAGCTGCCCGAATGGGATTTACCGCTCCCGCCGAGTCAATTTGATATGTATGACGCCTTTTACGAACAGAATGACAAATTAGAGTTTGGCATTATTGACATATTTCGTCTAATTAATTAGCATTACCAATCATCACTCGGAGGGTTTCAGTGCGAAAAGTAGTATTGGTTTTGATAATGGCGGCAGTTGTCTCCGCAGGCGCCTTTGCCGAGCATCCCTCGGGGTGGGGGGTGGGACTGGTAGGGCAGGGCGGCTTTGCGTGGGATGGATTTGCCGGTTCAGGCGGCGCCGCTTTCTCCCTGAAAGTACCGCAGGTACCGATATACTGGGGCATAAACCTGGACATACGGCAGCATGGTTTTGGTTTGGGCGTGACCGGGGATAGCTATATCATTGACGAGACTATAGTAAGCAAGACAAATTTTGGATGGTTTTTTGGACTTGGCGTTTATGCCAGTTTTTATTCTTATGGTTATCAATCTACATACTGGACTTCAATCCGAGGCGGCGCGAGGGTACCGATAGGCATTTACGTTCTACCGGTGGATTTTCTTGAGTTGTTCTTTGATTTGGCGCCAAGCCTCGGTGTGGGATTTTATTTTGGTGATTACGACGATGCCTTTCACTTCCCGGAAGGCGGAATTGGCGCGGATTTCGGCATTCGCTTCTGGTTCTAACAAGGGCAGCCATGAAGGAAGTAATCAACGACGCCAATGGCCTGGACGGCTATCTCACGGCGTCCGATCGCGAGCAAATTGATCGCATGGACAGGCTTTTTCAGGAGGTGATGAGCTGTTATTCCAGGCTGGCGGCGAGCACACGTGAAGAGGAGAAAGAGCGGGAAGAAAAGAACCTGATCCGGTTTTTTAACGAAAGGGGAAAAACGATGCAGGAAATATGCGGGGCCGAGAGCAGGCTTCACGTATATTCCTTTGAGACCCCGGACGAAAGCCATGCGGAGGCTTCGCGGCTCATAGCCAAGCTCAGGGATTTGAGGACGGAAAACGAGGAATTTATCTACTACATACAGCGGGCATACGAACTGCTCTTCAAGCTGGCGTACGGCGGGACCACGGGGGACAGCAAGAATTACCTCATCGTAAAAACCCCTGTTGATTTCCCCGTTCAGAATTTCGCCATACACAAGATCACCAACATTGACGACAAGATTGAAAACACCGTCATGTGCGTCATGCTCCGGGGGGCCTTGCTCCCCTCGATGATCATGAGCAAGGAGATTCAGGAGTATTCATCCCACGGCTATGTCACGCCGTTCGCGCTTTTCAAGATACGCCGGGACGACGCGAAATACGAGCATGACATGAAGTACCTGCTGGACCTTGAGCGCTCGTACTTCAACCTCGCAGACCTCGACGGGAAAGACCTGATCTTCGCCGACCCGATGAACGCCACCGGGGGAAGCCTTGTCACGGTTGTAAAGTACCTTTTGAACGAGGGGATAAAGCCCAGGTCGATTCAGTTCTTTAATGTTATCGCGGCCCTCAAAGGCGCTCTGAGGGTGGTTCGGGCGCTGGAGAACTGCCATGTCTATACAGTCTGGATGGACCCGGTGTTGAATGAAAAGGCGTATATCATGCCCGGCCTGGGAGACGCCGGGGATCGCATAAACGGCAGGGATACGGAGTTTCCCCGGAACATAATCCAGCTTATCGCCGATTACGGCTCGAACATCGCGCGGCTTTACAGGGCGCAGCTCCGTGAGATCGAAAACACGGTTCTCAACATCCGGTTGAAAAAATGAAAAACAATTTTTTTGTTACCGCCTTCTTTATCGTTTTTTTTCCCCTGTTCGTTATGACGGGATTTTTTTCCTGCACCTCGCAGGCCGTCAGGACCGCCCAGGCGGAGGAATACTTCAGCATAGGCCTGGCGTATTACGAGTTGGGCAGGTTCACGGACGCCGAAGTGTGGTTCAACAGGGCGAGGGCCGCCGATAAAACGCTGGTCGCCTCGGATTACAATCTGGGAAGGATTGCCTTTGAAACGCGGCGTTACGCGGACGCGGCGGAATATTTTGAAGGCGTCCTTGCCCTGGATAGCCAAAATGTGATGGCCCTGAAAGCCGCGGCGTATTCGCGGATAAAGAACGGGGATCTGGAAAAGGCGGAGGCACTCTACGATCAGGTTCTGGCATTGGTTCCCGAAAGCGCCGACGACGGGTACAACTACGCCCTGGTTCTTTACGGGCTTGAAAAATACGAGAATTGCGAAGCGGTACTGAGCAGATACCCATTCAGCCTTGAGGAAAAGCCGTCTTCTATCCTGCTCTTTGCCAGGGCCCAGAAGGCCCAGAACAAGGTGGAGGCCGTCGACAGTTATGCCAAATGGCTGATCATCCATACCGGGGCCGCCAACCCGCAGGGGCTTTACGAGTACGCCCAGGTCCTTGAAGGCGCTGGCCTCTATGCCAGGGCAATCGAACAATACAGGGACGCGATAAAAGCGCTTACAAGGGATACGGAGGATCTTAAAAAAGTAAACCTCTTGTTTGAGGAAGCCAGGCTTCTCCTTACGGCCGATCCTGAAAATGAGGAAGGCCTGACCGTATTCAGCAGCGCTGTCGATGGGGGTTTTTCCGATACGGAAGCCTTTGAAGCCCTTCTTGCCGATGCAAGGATCAGCAACGACAAAAAAACGGAACTCCGCAGAATTTTTGAAGGCCGTGTAAAAGAAGAGGAAGATACTCCGGAAGAGATAGACGGTGAATAGCAATGATAGTTTCCATGATTCAACTGATTTTTGAAATTCCCGACGTGGACAACATAAAGGAAAAGCGGCGTATAATCCGTTCCGTCAAGGACAAGCTCCAGCGCCGTTTTCACATGAGCGCGGCGGAAATCGATCTGCAAGACTCCCTCTCCTTTGGGCAGATTGGCGGGGCGCTGGTCTCAAATTCACGGACTTTCGGGGAGACTGTAATGCAGAAGGCCTTTCAGATGATCGAGAACGAAACCCCTGTGCGAATACAGGACATGAGTATCCATTCGGAGGAATTCTGAGAAATATGAAACGCCCCGGATTGGTTGCAGTTGTTATCGTATTCATCTTTATGCTGACATCCTGTGTTGGAGTCAGCATGGATATTACGCTCAACCGGGACGGTTCGGGGACAATCGTCCTGGAATACATGGTTTCGCAAGCCCTGGAGTCCCTTGGGAGGCTTGACGGAAACGAGCGGTGGAATACCATCCCCGTCGGGCGCGCCGATTTTGAGCGTACCCTGGACAGGCTTCCCGGGATGAAACTGCTTTCTTTTTCCTCCAGGGAGTTCGGGAAAGATCTTGCGACAAACGCTAAAATGGAATTCGCCAATCTGCGCGCCCTCATGGCTTTTCTGGATGCGGGGGGCCTTCGCTCGTCCTTACAGGGGGACGCTGCTTCCGGCCGTATTACCATGACCTTGAGTGAGGGGAACGGCATCAATAATGTCGGCCTGGACAAACTCATCGCGGATATTTCGGCTACCTATTTTGTCAGGATGTCAATGACTTTCCCAACAGTGGGAAGCCTTAATTTGACGGATGCCAAAGGCCTTACCATTCAGGCATTACCCGAAAGCCATATCAGGACAAGAGGCGAACAGGTCTCCTTTGACATCCCCCTGTATGAGGTTCTCTCCTCGACTGAAGGGATAAACGTTGAATTTAACTGGTAGACATAGTGTTAGCATAATTTTGTTTTATCTCGCAGAGACGCTAAGCTCGCAGAGAACGCAGAGGAAAGAAAAAAACAGAGAATTTTAAATCTTCCTGCTTTTTGATATCACAAGGATATAATTCTCCGTCTCCGGCTTTTCTGCCGGATCTACCGCTGGATCCCACTTATTATAAACCGCCTGAGTTTTGAGAATCCCCTCAAAATCCAGGGGCAGCACAATCTCCAGTGTCAGTGGATTGGGAGGATATTCCCCAAGGAAAAAAACGATTCTTTTCCCTTCGGTTCCACGCTCGAAAGGGACAGGCGCGGAATAGACCGGAAGCAGGGCCTTTCCGTCTTCGCCCTCAAGGGAAACGTCTAAACGGATAGGGCTGCCAGCGGCTTCAAGGCGCAGGTTGATAATCCGGCTGTCCTGGAAAATTGTTTCATCGAGTGTAAGCGAGATTATTTCCGTATAATTATCGTTACTGTCGACTGCGAATCGGCGTTCAGGCGGTATTCCGCGCCCGATAAGCTTGACCTGCACAAGCATTGCCGACACAACGGCTATGAGCAAAACAGGCACAACAATCAGGCGAAATTTCCACCTCGGCTTTCGTCCCTGTTCCGGGGGATACGCTTTCCGCAAGAGGATCCTACCGCGCATGACGAGGAGAAAAACGGGCAGTGAAAGAAGCGCCGTCTGAACTGCCGCCACCCAGCTTTCGAGGGCGTTCCGGTTCTGCGGGAAAAAAAGTTCGGCGAATCTTCCGTTCCCCGTTTCCAGCAAATTAAGCAAGGCGCCCGATGCGGAGAGGGGAATGGCGAAGGCACTCAAGAATACCAGGATGGGGTTTGATACCGTTGCGCCCAGGAAAACGAATAACGAAGCCCAAAGGAAAACCGTAACAAACGAGAAATCCAGGAAGGCGGCGGAAAGGGTCCCTGTTACAATGAAAATTACCGCCGAGAATCCGTAAAACCGCGCCCTTGTCGGGAAGAAGCGGATGATGCTGATAACCGGCGATACAAGGATAAAGACGATGATTGCCAGCAGAATCGTGAGTCCCGCCCCCGCGTTGACCGCCGAGCCGGGCAGCGTCCCCAGAAGCCTGGGATCAAGGGTTCCCAAAAGCATGGAATAAAATAAACCGGAAGCTTTAAGTGAAAGGACCATGAACGGAAGCAGTATCAAGAAAATCCAGAAGCTTCGAAAGAAAAGGCGGAAATGGTATAATAGAATCGCATTATACCTGGCGGAGTAAATTAAATAAAGTGAAAGGACGATCCCTGCCGCAAGCAGAAGCAGAATAATGGTAAACCTTTCGCTTGCAAAAATAAAATTCCCACCTGGAAAAGAAAAAAAGGAATAATGCCGATCAGTGTTTATTACGGGGAAATTAAGCTCCCTTGAATAGTCTATAAGGACCTCGACTAGACCGGTTGGCGTAATCTTATCTTCCCCGGAAATGTTGATCCTGTTACCCGTATTTTTCCCCGAAAGCGTAACGCCGTTTACCTCCTCGCCCCAGGCGATACCCAGGGCCTCCGGCCCTTCATCAAGGCCCAGCTTGTAGATCGCGAGGTTGCGTACCTCAAACGACCACGGGATATCGCCGGTTTTTAACAAGGAGAGCAGGGGCTTTATTATTTCCAGGGGCGCGGCATATCCCCGCCTTCCGTGGTGAAGCACAAGTTCGCGGGGGGCTTCCTGGGCGTCAAAATAGCACAGCACCCAGTTTTCAGGCATTTCGGTCAGGCTTAGGAGGTCCCGAAGGCCCTTGTGGGAAATTGCCCTGGACAAAAAGGACGCATCCGGATCATCTTCGTTTGATTCACCGAAATTTACCGGAAGCTCGTTCTTTTCGTTTCCCAAAAAAGCGATAAGGATATCATTCGGTATACTACCCGGATTTTGTTGATACTGGAGCGTATCCGCCAGCGCCAAAGCGGTATCAACGGCGAATCGGGCGTACAGGGGAACCGCCAACACAAAAGTCCCTCTCGGATCACCGGTGCCCCGGTATCTTACAAAGACCGAGGAACCGAAGCCGCCAAAAGAAGAGAGGAGGGGGCGCTGTTCGATGTTAATTCTGTCGCCGGAAAGACCTTTCCCCACACCGTCGTTCAAAACCGAAATCACATGGTCCAGGTTTTCTTTTTCGGAAGGCTGCCCGTAAAGGTATGAAGAAATGAGAAAAAGAGTTGTCAAGAGCAAAAAAACAGAACCCCTGATTCGAGTCCCCCTATATTGAGAGCTTAACGAAATACTACTATAATGGGGTATGAATTTTAAGCGCCTTTTAGCTATCTTGTCGCTTTGCGTTCTGCCGCTCTGTTTCTCCTGTTCGCGTGCCGAACCAAGGATAGTCTACGGCTTCATTGAACTCGTCTACTATCCGGGATCGGCGGGGCCGGAGGAACGGTACTCGTTTTTTATCCTTCCGGAAGACGACGACGGCGTGGAAAACCTTTCCGAGCTGTACCTTTACCACGACCGGGAGGGGTTGCGCTGGCTCATAACTTCCGAAGACTGGATCGAGTATGAGGAAGCCGGGAGAATCTGGATAGGAAGCCGGAGCATCGCCATGACCGACGGTTTTTCCCTGCCCCGGGGGCAGTACCGCGCAGTACTCGTAAACAGGGGCGGGGAGAGCACCGAGCGCAGCTTTACCTACGACGGCCCGGAAGTCTCGCCGTATCCCTTTCCCACGTTGACTGTCGGAGATGGCTTCTATGTTATCGTGTCAGAGTACCCGGTAAACAATTTTGTCTGTTATGATCAACAGGGAAGGGCAGTGCAGACTCTGCCGGTCATAAACAAAAGCGGCGGTACCGTGGCCCTGAATCTCCCCGCCACTGTCAGAACCGTGGCCCTTTGGGCGGAAGACCCCGAATACCATCTTTCCGCCATTACCGAGGCTGTTCCTTTCCGATAGGAGGAGAAAATCGCGAATTGGAGGATACGGAGTTTCGTTTTACGACAGGGAAGGATAAGTTCAGGGCAAAAGCGTTCCTATGAAACCCTGTTTCATCTTTACGGGGTACAGGGCGGAGAGGGTTTCCTTGAGGGCGATACATTGTTCGGCAATGACGCCCCGTTGGTCATTGAGATAGGTTTCGGGATGGGGAAGGCGACCGCCGCCATAGCGCATAACAACCCCGGAATCAACTACCTGGGGATAGAAGTCCACAGGCCCGGAATAGGCAGGCTTCTGGGCGAGATAGAGAGGCGTGAACTGAAAAACATACGAATCGTCGAAGGGGACGCGGTGGATGTACTGGGACGGATAAAAGACGACTCGGTTTCCGCTTTTCATATCTTCTTCCCCGATCCCTGGCCGAAGAAACGGCATCACAAGCGGCGGCTCATTACGCGCCCGTTTACCGATCTGCTTGCCGCGAAACTCTCTGGCGGCGCATATATTTACATGGTAAGCGACTGGGCGGATTACGGCGATTGGGCGCTCGGGGAACTGTCCGCCACGCCGGGACTTGTAAACAGGTACGATGCCTTTGCGGAACGCCAGGCATGGAGGCCGGAAACCGAGTTCGAGCGGAAAGGCCTCGATAAAAACCACGAGATACGGGAACTTTACTTTGAAAAACGAAAGAATTAGCTCTCTTGCGAGGCTGATAGAAAGGTATCAGGAATCCTACTACAACGGCGAGGCGGAAATTTCCGATTCTGAATTTGATCTGCTCTGGGACGAGCTGAAGTCTCTTGCGCCTAACCATCCGCTTCTGAAAAAAGTCGGTGCGGACAACACCGACGGCTTTCCCAAGGCGAAGCACCTTATTCCCATGGGGAGCCAGGAAAAAGCCGCAAACCCGGAGGAGTTTCTCGCGTGGGCGAATAAAATCCGGCCGGCTTCGTACGTGGTCCAGTTCAAGCTGGACGGGGCAAGCCTGGAATTGCAATACGAAAAGGGGAAGCTCGCAGCCGCGATTACCCGCGGTGACGGAACCACCGGGGATTTGATAACGCCTAACGCCACGCGCATGAACGGGGTCATGCAAAAAATCGCAGGAAACTTTACCGGGGGGGTGCGCGGCGAGGTGGTTATGACCCGCCGGGTCTGGAAGGCAAAATACCCCGATAAAGCAAACTGCCGGAACGCGGCGAACGGGATCATGCGCCGCAAGGACGGGGCGGGCTGCGAAGACCTCAACTTTATCAGCTACGACGCCGCGGCAACCGGCGACGACGCTTACTTCAAAACCGAAATCGCAAAAATCGACTGGCTCAAAAAGCAGGGGTTTGATGTTACCGAAACAAAGGTGTTTTCAGCGCCTGAGGAAGTCATAGCCTGGCGCGCCGGGCTCGCGGAGAAACGCAAAACAATGGAAACCGACATTGACGGCCTTGTAGTCAAGGACTCGGTCACGGACATGACAGACCTCCGCAGGGCAAGGCCGGAACGGCAGATCGCCTTCAAATTCGATCTGGAAATCGCCTACAGCGTACTCCGGGAAGTGGAGTGGAGCGAGTCCGGCGCGACCTATACGCCCATCGGAATCGTCGATCCCGTACGGCTCGCGGGAACCACCGTTCAGCGCGCCAACCTCAACAACCCGGACATGATCAGGGCGATGGGGCTTGAGATCGGCTCTGTCGTGACCGTGGTGAAACGCGGGGAGATAATTCCCAAAATCGAGGGCCTCGCGCCCCCAGGCGTTATGGCCGGGCCGGAAGAAAAAAGCGAAATCCTGTTTCCCTCAACTTGCGGGATCTGCGGCAACGCACTTGAAGACGCCGGGACGAGGCTCTACTGCCCAAATCCGTCCTGCCCCAAGAAGCTTCACCACAGGTTTGAAAAATGGGTGTCCGTCCTGGATATAAGGGAACTGGGGGAGAAACTGCTCAGGCAGTTATTTGATTCGGGCAGGGTACGAGACATTGCCGATCTCTATTCGCTTACCGCAGAAGAACTCGCGGAGTTTGAGCGCATGGGGGAACTGTCCGCCGCCAAGGTTATACGCCATATCCGCACAAAACGGGAGCTTTCCCTTGCGGCGTTTGTGGCAGGTTTTGACTTTGAGGGGGTAGGGGAGCTCATAATGGAAAAGGCCGTCCAGGCGGGCTTCGACACCCTCGAAAAAATCAGGGTGGCCGGTGTGGAGGAACTTTCGGAGGTTCACGGCCTCGGGAAAATTACCGCCGGGATTATTGTGCAGGGCCTCAAGGAATGCGCCGCTGAAATGGACGCGGTTCTCGCCTCGGGGATCATTTCCGTAGCGCCGCCGCTTTCGGCGGATGTCGCCCCTTTAAAGGGCTCGTCTTTTTGCTTCACCGGGGAACTCCTAACCATGAAGAGAAACCAGGCGGAGGAAAAAGTAAAAGCCCTGGGCGGGTCGGCAAAAAGCACCGTGGTAAAGGACCTCACGTACCTGGTTACAAACGATCCTGAATCCGGCTCGGCGAAAAATAAAAAAGCGCTGGAATACGGCGTCAAGATCATTGACGAAGAAACGTTCCTTTCAATCCTGAATGGGTCTTCGTCAAACGCCAAAAAACAACCGGCGCAGGAAGAACTGTTTTAGGAGGGTTTATGGGCCTGGAACTGGAAAAAGTGATCAACGAAGCCATTTCAGCATTTGAGGCCGAAAACGGAATCAAGAACTTTTGGGAGCCGCCGCTTCTGGCGGCATTGAACGCAGACCATCCGCTTATCCCCCGATTGAAACAGGCCGTGTCCCCCGACCACCTGCTTCCCGGCGATCTTCTTCCCGGCGCGAAAAGCGTTGTCATTTTCTTCATTCCGCTGGCGGACAGGATCGCTGCGAGCAACATTGAGGGGGAGGCCGCCTCGGATGAGTGGGCCCTTTCCTATGTTCTAACCAATTCGCTTTTGGGCTTTATAGGCGATGAGGTGGAAAAGGTACTGACCAGGTACGGTTTTCAGGCTGCGAAAGTCAAGGCGACCCACAATTTTGACAAAGAGACCCTCATGAGCAGTTGGTCGCACAGGCACCTCGCGTGGATAGCCGGGCTTGGCACGTTCGGCCTCAACAATATGCTGATTACTGTGAAGGGCTGCTGCGGCCGCCTGGGCAGCCTTGTAACGGACGCGGACTGCGGAATACTTGGCATTCCCATGGCTTCCGGTCCGCCAAAGGAAAGGTGCCTGAATAAAATCAACGGTTCGTGCGGGCTTTGCCGCAAGAAATGCCCAGTAGGCTCGTACGGTGAGGACGACAAGTTTGACAGGCAAAAATGCTACGAAGCCTGTCTTAAAAACGCGGAATTGCATAAATCCATCGGCATTGCTGATGTGTGCGGTAAATGCCTGGTAGGGTTGCCCTGTTCGAAAGATATGCCTTACTATACATAATGTGTCTTCTGTCCACTAATATATGGTTTTAATTCCTTGCTATATAAGGAATTACGAATTTAGGAATTTTTGTGTATCAAAATTTATACTGGTTAAAGTAATTTCTAACTACTGAATTACAGGTATAAGTAATAAACCCCTCAAGGTATATACCTCCTGATTTTATCCATAATTTTCTGTGCGGGAGTACTGATTTCTATCGCTATATTTTTAAGAAAAATCTCTGCGTTCTCTTTTCCGTTTTTGCTATCCTGGTTTTCTATTTCAAGGGCTTTTATGGCGGTATAGTAAGGTGATAGCACAATGTCATACCCATTTTCTTGCAGGATGCCAAGCAGCCATGAGTAATAACCTAACTTAATGACAACACTGGTAAATCTCATCCACAGATATTTATTTACCGTGGATGATAATTTGTCTTCTTTTTCAAGAACTTCAAATGCCTGTAACATGTGTTCTTTGGCTAAACCTTCGTTTCGCTTATATAGTTCAAATACAGCTTTATTCAGGTAAAAGCAGTTAATAACTTCTTTATTTTCATCGTTATTGAGATCCTCTTCTGTTATTGAATTGATTAGTTCTATTGCCTTATCCATTTCATCCAGCTTATCCCTGTACAAGAATAGCAGATGAAATTTTGGTAATAAATCTTTTGGTTCAATAAGGCTTGATTTTTCATAGGCAAGGACCGCTTCATCATAATGCTTTAACTCTATCAACGCGAACCCTTTGCTACTCCATGCGATTTTGTAATTATCATCCATTTTAATGGCTCTGTCATAGCATTCAATGGCCTCTTCGTAACGTTCCAATTCAGAAAAACATTCCGCTTTCCAATACCATATATATTTATTATTTGTATCCAGCTCTATAGCTTTTTCAAGTGCATTAATACTTTCTTCGTAACGCTTTAATGAAAATAAGACTTGACCTTTGCCATACCAAAAGTTACCGTATTCAGGGTTTATTCCTATGGCTTGTTCAAAACAATTAAGTGATTCCTCAAATTGTGCCAATGAGTTCAAAATCACTCCTTTGGAAGCAAGATAATATTCGTCTTCGGGCTTTAATTCGATAGCTTTATTTATGCAGTCCAATGATTTTTCATTAATGTCTAGCATAGACAGGCAGTGAGCTTTACTAAAAAACAGCATATCATCACTGTCTCCCGATCCTGCTTCTATGGCTTCATCATAACAAATAATTGCTTTTTCATATTGACCTAATTTGGTAAGAATATATCCTTTTTTTAGGGACGCTGATGAATTCTCCGGATTAATTTCCAATACCTTATCATAAGAATTAATGGCATCTTCATATTGTCCTGAAAAACGCAAGATGTCTCCAATTATATAATGTATAAAACGAGTTATTTCGCTGTTTTTGTTTGACTCCAGTACATCCTTAAAGCATCTTATGGCGTCTTCATATTTTTCTTCAAATAATAATTTACTTCCTTCTGCAAGCAGGATAGTATCCTTCGGGATATCAAACTCTTTACGCAGCTCTTCACTTTCCAAAAATGCTTTTGACATGTTTTCCAATCCCAGTTGGCGTTTGTTCTTGTCCAATGGTTCTATATTCCAAAAGGCCATCTGTAATTGCATTTCCTTGGCAGAATGGATATCCTGTTTCAATAAAAAATCCGCTATCCTCCCCAATTCTTCCTTTCCGTAAAAGCATTCAAGGAACCTTGATAAACAGTATATTTTGTCTTTATGTCTTCGGGAACTGTTTCTTATTAAGTAGTATATATTGAAAAAACGTTCACTAATAAAATAGGCATTACCCTTGGCTTTATATGCGGGTGTTGTTTCAAGCCAGCCATCGTCAACCAGGCGTTTGAGCTGCGGCGAAAGCTGATTGTTTTGCATGCGTGTCGCCTTTGAGAGTTTATTGAGTGAGATTGCGTCCCAGTTCAACGCAATTGCGTCCAGTATGATTTGCTGCTGCGTAGGCAATTCCTCAAACCTTGCTTTATAAAGCGGTGTTACCGCATCCGCCAGCATCTCCAAATCGTCGTTAATATTACTGGAAAAACCTTTGATAATATGTTCAAACAGCATCACCGTCAAGCGTGGACTGCCGCCGGTAAGCTCGAGCAGGGATTTTTGGCGGGAACTGTTTTTTTGGATAGACGTAAAGACTGTTCCATCGCTATTCGTAACTGTTGCAAGATTAATCAATAAACAAATAAATTCTTCATATTTCAGTTTATAGAGATGTTGGATCTGGAAAAAATCGTAAAAGGGCATTTCGTAACCATTTACGTCATCGCCAAGGGTGACGCCGCCGGCTATAACAATAGGCGCCCCGTTTTCACTTAACAGCCTGCGTAATGTCCATTGTTCCGTTCTGTTTTCATTGCTATTGCCCATCCTGCTGAACACCAATCCTATATTATCAATCAATAACACAGGCCTTCGATGTAAATTGGTACATATACTCATTAAGTACTTATGAGCCTCCTCAGAAATTATCCCGGGCTGTTTTCGTGATAGTTCCCGTATTGTTTTATCAATATCAGTTACTGTCTCCACCGGATATTTTTCCGATTGTAGACTGTCCGCCAAAGCATCCAGGGTGTTAAGCCAGAATTCGGCAAGGTCTTTAACATTATACTGGTCTTCGCGGTAAAGCAAAGGTATAAACCGCTGCCGGTATTGCTCTTTATGCAGTTCAACTTCCATTCGTTTAAGCAGCGTGGTTTTGCCCATTCCCCTCTGCCCGACAACAAGGTGATGCTGAGGTATGCTGTCTTCCTTCTCCTGCAATATTTTGTTCAATAATAACTCAAATTGTTTTAGACGCACGACAAACAGTTTTTCCGCCATTTCGGCGCTTTGCAACTGTGGATTATATAGTAAGCCCGTCTGGTATAAATTCAAGCCCTTATTTAATAAAACGGCCATACCAAAAATCCCTTAACAGCGGAGAACGGAAGATATACTTGCCGTTATGTTCCGCCAGATAACCATCATTCTGGAGCATAACAAGCAGCTTTGATAGATTATTGTCTATTTTTTCTATATCGCTTCTTTTTACGAAAAGATTTGCCAATAAATCCTCTCTTTTTCTGCCGTTGGGAAGAACGGCACATAATTTAAGTATTTTACGAGCGTCATTTTCAAGCTCGTAGTAGTATTTTAAACGTTCGTCCCAGGTATTGAAATGGCTTTCCGCTATCAGGCGATTATAGGCTTCGTCTATGGTTTTGTTTGAAAGCTGCTTACAATCAATACAAATCAGGAAATTAATTTTCTCTATCAAAAGCTGTATAAAAAAAGGTAAATACCAGATTAGCTTATCAAGAATGTACTGTATGTGTTCTTCCGCAAAATGTAGTCTTTCATCAACATCCATGCGTGAGATAAAATCCTTTGCCTCATCTTCTGTGAAGGCCCCAATGTGGAAATGATAAATATCATTCAAATGTTTGCTCAGTTGATGCATGGAAGCAAAATTTTCGATCCCGACCGAACTACACAAGATCCAACGAACTTTTGTTCCTGACGTTTGCCTGATCTTTCGCAGCCATTCCAGAAAAAACTCAACTTTTTCATTGCCATTATTTTGCTTCATCAAATGGGTCAAAAAAATTGTCAATTCGTCTATTACGATTAAAATGTCTCCTGTACTTTTGAGTAATTCCATAATTTTCCCGTATGTACTGCTGCGCCAAACATCGCTATTAAGCGTAACCTTGTTTCCCCCAACCTCAACTTCATCAATGCTATCGAATATTTTTAAGGCGGCATCTTCAACTTTGGATGTTACTTTTTCCCACCATTTTTCCTCCTGCAGTTCTTCTTTGAAAAGTTTGACAAAGTCGTTTTCTGTACTTATTCCTTCCAGGTCAAGATACAGGGTTTTCCATTTTTTTACTTCCGCCAGCTTGAGCATCTTTTTTGAAAAAGATGTCTTCCCAACCCTGCGAGGAGCGGAAAGCAGCAGTGATGTGCCTTCAGAAAGGAGCTTCCATGCATTGCGTAAATCCCCTTCCCTTCCGTAAAAGTCATCGCCCTCTACCACAGGACCTGGCTTTAAAGCGATTTTTTTCATTCCATACATCCTTTATTGCAATTCAAGTATACAATTTTGTATATATGCAAATATGTATATATACAAAATACCTACTTTTAGAATAATAAAGGTTATGTTAAAAAATGTCAAGTGATTTCTTGTATAAAAAAGACCTGCGCTGAAAATTATTGACAAAAATAGAAAATGTGCTATAAGATCCATTGAATGAAATATCGGGAGCTTGGGCGGACAGGTATAAAGGTCAGCGAAATCGGCATTGGCTGCGTTTACTTCAGCGAGATGCACGAGGCAGGCATTTTAGAGAAGGTAATAAACAGGGGGATTGACGGCGGCATGAACCTCCTGGATATATGCCTTTCAGAGCTGGATATCCGGGACGCCGTTGGCAAAGCAATTCAGGGCCGCCGCGACGAGCTAATCATACAGGGCCATATCGGGCTGACCCTCGAAAACGGCCAGGACGCACGGACGCAGGACTTGGTGAAATCCAAGGCCCACATTGAAGATCTGCTTGCCCGCTTACGGACGGATCATATTGACATAACCATGCTGCACTGCATCGACCGTATGGATGAGTACAAGGCGGCGGTAGAAAGCGGGCTGATTGACTTCATGGTGCGGCAGAAGGAAAAAGGTGTGTTCCGCAGCCTGGGGTTTAGTTCCCATGAACCTGATGTGGCATCCGCGATGATAAAGTCCGGGCATTTTGACGTGGTGATGTTCAGCGTCAATCCCCTCTTCGATCTTGTATTCAACGACATGGACAGGTTCTTTTCCATGCCCGAGGATGAGGCCTATCCAAAGGACCTCAACATCGACCCGAGGCGGGCGGCTTTTTACAACCTTTGTGAGGAAAAAGGAATCGGCATTGTCGTCATGAAAGCCCTTGCGGCTGGCAGTTTGGTTGACCCGTCGGACACGCCTTTTGCCAAGGCAATGACCGTACCACAGTGCATCCGTTACGCACTCAACCGTCCGGCCGTGGGCGGCGTGCTTTTGGGCTACCGGAATGTGGAGCAGGTGGAAACCGCCCTGGCCTACTACACGACGCCAGAGCCGGAACTTGACTATTCCGAAATCCTGAACAGCGTTACGGGCGATATTTCCCCCAAATGCCTCTACTGTAACCATTGCCTGCCTTGCGCGAGCCGCATCAATATCGGCGAAGTCACAAGGCTGGCGGATAACGCCTCTTCGGGAATAAGCGCGGAACTTCGGGGCAGGTACGAGAGGCTCAGCGTCAAGCCTTCGGCATGNACAAAATGCGGGCTGTGTTTGCCCCGCTGTCCTTTTGGCATCGACGTGGTGGGGAACATGGGCAAAGCCAAAGCNCTGTTTGAGGCATAGNAGCACACATCATCTCTTTCTCCTGTCCAAAAGCTTTTTCCTGACCCTCTCTGCAAAAAAGTATACATGGTAAAGTAATTTATAACATGGATAATCCCAGCACCCAGGACGGTGGACGATTTTGCCGCCGAAGCCGGTCTTAAACAGGTAGAGACCTGCCATGGGATGGGATGGTTCATCGTTTGGCGGGATACCGTACAAATCGTATTCCACGCAGCCTGAGGCTTTTGCGTCCTCCATGGCCAGTACTTGAAGGGCATAGGGCGCCATCAGATTGCGTTTTTTTCCGGAAGAAGCGCCGTAAAGGTAAACGGCTTTCGGCCCCCTGAAAAGGGTCACGATTCCCGCGATGGCCTCCCCTTCGTGTTCGGCGAGGTACAGCCGTATGTCGGGCTTTTTACCGGGGTAAACGTTGCCGATTCCGGTGTCGCCTGAACTTGCGTTCTTAAAAATAGTGTGGTAATATTCAGCGCCGTGTATGGCAATGCCATCCCTTCGCGCCGTCTCTTTCAAAAGCCCGTAAAACACGTCCAGTTGCTCTACGCTTGCGCGGTGTACCGAGACGCCTTTCTTCAACGCGAGCCTCGCGTTATAGCGCCATTTTGGTTTCATCTGTTCCATGACGGATTCCATGGAACATGAGATATCGATCAGGACAGTATCCGGGGTCTGTACATCTGCGTTTGAACGGACAAAAGGAGGCGGCGGACCCGGAAGCGTATTTTCCCCTGCCGTGTACCAGGGGATATCAAAACGGATGAAGACGGTATCTTTGGGAAGAAGTTTCCTGAGGGAAGCCGCTAATTCCCTGAGAGCGCTTTCCCGTGTGTCAAAGCCACCGTTGTCGAAGCCATTGGCAGAAATGCCGGGCAGTTCAGGGCCCCAGGGGATGTACGCGAGGGCAAAGCCGGGCGCGAGGCGGCGGCGCAGAACGAGAAGGGGCTTCTCGACGTGGTTTTTTGTTTCGCCTGACGGGATGTCCCAAACGGCCCTGAAAGCGAAGGCTTCCCATCCGAAGCGGGCTTTAAACCAGCCCCAAAAGCCCGACTGCAGGAAAGATTCCGCATCGTCGCAGGCGGGAAGATCGGCTTTTTGAAGATCCAGTAAAATTGGCCCATCATCAAGGGGCATCAATGAACACCGCCTAATGCGATTATTTTCGTCTTTATCGGCTTGCCGTCCAGCGTCAGGGCCCTTCCGCCTGCCAGCACGGTGTGGTCTTTTACCTCCATCGGGATTGAAAAGAAGGTGTCGATGTCGATCTCATCCGGCGTTTCACATGGCTCCATGCCTTCAAGTTTTACCCTGCTCCCAATGGGGGCGTCCCCGGCGTCCAGTACCTCAACCCGCTTCCCCCCGTCGCCCCCGTCGCCCCCATCGCCTTCATCATCGGCGGCAAGGAGCATACCCCGGCTTTCGACGCCGCGAAGTTTCGCGGGCTTCAGGTTATACGCTAAAATGATCTTTTTATTGAGCAGTTCTTCTTCCTTGTAATAAGGCACAAGCCCGGAAACTATCACCCGCTCCTCGTCGGAATCTTCACTTCCTTTGGAAGCGTCGCTACCAAAGGAAGTGGGCGCCATTTTCAGGGTTTCGATGTATAGCTTGTCGGCCTTCGGATGGCGCTCGATCTTGACGATCTGGGCAACACGGAGATCGATGGTTTTAGCGAAACGAATATCCAATGGCTCTGTCTTTGGCGATGTCTCCGTTGATGGAGTTTCGTGCGGCGGAGCTTCCCCGACCTCGCGGTCCTTCTGGCTGCCGGAATAGCGTGCACGAAATTCCGCGATCGTTTCAGGCTCCAGTTTACCGAAGAGGACGTCGCACTTTATTACGCTGTCAGGGCCTTCGGGCTTTCCGAGGTCGTCCCAGGAAAGTTTTCCCTCACCTTTGACATAGACAAGCTCATTGCCGAAGGTTAGGCCAAAAAAGGAAGCAATCTTCTCCGCCGTCTGCGGCAGGAAGGGTTGAACCAGTACCGCAATGTCACGCACCACAAAGGTAAGGTTCCTGATAAGCGCCGCCGCGGCGGCCGGTTCCTCCAGGCGTTTTTTCCAGGGCTCACCGTCCTGGAAGCTCTTGTTCGCGAAAGAGGACATTTCAAAAATGGCGTGAAAGGCGTCCCTGATATCCGACCTTTCAAGGGCGCCCGTAACTTCGTTTTCGTATTTTCTGATGGTATCCCAAAAAACGTCTACGCCAACTTTGTTGGCGACGCCTGACACGGCAGCGGGTATCTTCCCGTCGTAATAGCGTATAACGAAAGAAAGGGTTCTGTTCACGAGGTTGCCGAGGTTGCCGATGAGTTCCCCGTTTACCTTCTCCTGGAAATCCTTCCATGTGAAAAGGGTATCGGACTTCTCCGGCCTGTTGTAGTAAATGTAGAAGCGCCACACATCCGCAGGGATCCCCGTTTCCATCACGTCAGTACCGAATACGCCGACCCCCCTCGACTTGGAGAACTTCCCGCTCTCGTAATTCAGGTATTCGGTGCTGGACATGTGGTGCAGCATGGTCCAGTCATTGCCGCTCCCAAGTTGGCTTGACGGGAAAATCACCGTGTGAAAGGGGATATTGTCCTTGCCGATGAACTGAAAGAGTTCGGTCTTGTCGGGGCTTTTCCACCAGTAATCGACAAAGGCGCGCCAATCCCCTCCCCTCTCTTCCCCAATGTTTCCCGTAATCGAGATGTAACCTATGCACGCGTCAAACCAAACGTAAAATACCTTCTTCTCGTAGCCGGCCTTTGGAACGGGAATTCCCCATTTAAGGTCGCGGGTAATGGCGCGTTCCCGAAGCCCGTCCCGTATCCACGCCTGGGACATCTGGATCGCGTTATTCGCCCAGAAGCCGTTTATGGACGCCGTTTTGAGCCATTCCTCGAGGCGCTCCCGTATCAGGGGAAGGTTTATGTAAAGGTGTTTTGTTTTTTCCATGAGGGGGACAGAACCGCAGCTTGAGCATTTCGGCTCTTTCAGTTCCGTCGGATCGAGGAGCTTGCCGCAGTCCTCGCACTGATCCCCCCTGGCGTTCGCCGATCCGCAGTGGGGGCAGACGCCGACGACATAGCGGTCGGCAAGGAAACGGCCGCAGCTTTTGCAGTAGAGCTGTTCGATCTCGTGTTCAATGATGAAGCCCGCCGCGTCCAGTTTATTAAAGACATCCTGTGTTACCTCGGTATGAACCGGGGTGGACGTGCGCCCGAACCTGTCAAAGGCGATGCCGAACCACCTGTAAATATCATTGTGAATTGCGTAGTACCGATCACAGAGTTCCCGTGGTGTGATCCCCTCAATAGCGGCCCTTGTCTCGGTGGCAGTGCCGTATTCATCGGTCCCGCAAACATAGAGGGTCTCGTATCCCCGAAGCCTGCAGAAGCGGGCAAACACATCCGCTGAAAGAACCTGGATTAAATTCCCCAAATGGGGGACATTATTTACGTACGGGAGCGCGGAAGTTATCAATCTGCGTTTCATGGTGCAATAATAGCCAAATTAGCGCTTATTTACAAGAGAGGAGCGCCTTTAAAGCATCGCACGGGGGCACGGGAGAAAAAAGAGCATCGCACGGAGGCACGGGGGCACAGAAGAAGAAAAAGAAAAAAGCAAAGAAATATTGTTTTCTTTCTTCTCTTTTCCTTTTCTCTTTCCTGTGCCTTTGTGCCGCGAACCGTCGGACTTCCAGTCCGCGGTTCGATGTGAGATGACTTTCAAGAGTTAATCTTCAGCGAGAAGGCGGCTTTCCAGGTTTTGCCCCTGTCAAGGGAAAGGGACAGGAGGGGCATGACGCAGGTGGACTGGTATTCCTCCCTGCCTGGCAATCCGGCGCGGATGTGGAAAATTCTGGCGTCAAAGGCGCGGCTTGATTCCAGGCTGATAACTGCCTCGTTTTGTAAATCCTGGAATTCAAGGATCCTGATGTTCCTGATTACGTCCTGACCGTTAAGCGCAACTTGTTCTTTTTCCCCTTCCTTGTCCTTCAGGGACAGAACCTTGAGGAAACCTGCGCCCTCGCCGGGAAAAGACAGATCCACCGAAGGGCTGAATACAAAAGACTGGGTTTTTGCCCCCGAATTTTTAAGGACGTATTCGAGCGAGACGGAGTTCTTTTTCAACTGCCATGTTTTTACGATTTCGATCTCGCCGCAGGGCAAGCCAGTTTTGGGAGGAAGGGTGAATGCTACCCGGCGTTGGGTGCGGTCTATCTCGTAAACCTCGTATACCTCATTTCCGCAGAAGCGCCCTTCCGGGATTCCGTCGGGACCGGCAGCGATAGTTCCCTTGTTCGCAAGGGCGAGCCAATCCGAGAAAGCGTACCGCCTCTCCCCTCCCCCGTTAAGGTTTGCTTCCCCGCTCGCCATGGTATCAAGGTAGTTCCAGGTGCGCGGAAAGTAATCAAGCTCGAAAACAGAGGCCCCACGGGGCTTAACGCAGCAGTTGAGCTTGTCATCCTGAAAGATATACTCCCCTTCCCCGTCAAGATCAAAATCGAAAACCGAAAGGGAAGGCGTGATCTTCCTCTTTTCCCAGGTGATTTTTTCCGCTTCCAGAAGGGAACGGTACGCCGCTTTCCGGACAGGCGAATGGAAAAGCCCCTGCGACGACAGGCGAAAAATACCCGAATCCTGGGCCTTCCAAAGCTCTTCAAGGGCGGTGCGCTTGCGGGTTTTGTCCCCCCTGAGCTGGTTATTAATCAGGGTATGGACATGGATCATCTTGGCGTAAAGACCGCCCGCCTCGGGATGCTTGACAAGGAATTGGCGGGGGTGGATCGCCGGCTGGTTAGCTTTCCCGGAATTACGAGTGATAGTCCATACGCCGGAAAAATAATTCTTTCCGGAAAAGTGAAGGTTTTTGTATATCTTCGACGGAAGGGTAAATTTGACCTTGAGGTTGGCGTTTGAAAAAACCTCAAAAAGCTTTTCATATTCTGCCTCAGGATGATTATCCCTTGAGGTCAAACCATGTTCGGTCGCGACAATCGGAAAAACTATGACCTGCTCCTCCCCGTTCTTTGGAAGCCCTCCCAAAAGCTCCTCCAGTATTTTGAGAGGTTCCCCTTTCCACAATTCCCTTCCCATTGCCCCGGCAACGGGGAAAACCATGATGAGTTTCCCCTGATCCTCGGTTATGCAGGGGGAATAAATCCCCCCTTCCCCGGGGCTTATTCCGGATCCCGAAAACAGTTCGTCTTCAAGGAACGTATAGTTCATTCCACAAGAGTTCAGGGGCCCCACCAAATTCTGCTCCCACGCCATTGCCGGGATCAGGCAGCCTGTCGGCCGCTTGCCGAACTGCTTCCTTAAATAGGTGGTCAGCATTTCAATCTGCCCGATTTTATCCGTCGGCGGCAGCAACGGAAGAACGGGATGATAAAAACCGCCGCCGAGCATTTCCGCCTGCTTTCTGGAAAGGAGTTCCTCAAGAAGCATCAGGAGTTCGGGATGCCTCCGCTCGATCCAGTTGAGGACAACCCCGGAATAGTGAAACACCATGTTTATCTTTGGGAATTTATTCAGGGCGGATATTAGCGGCTTTATCCCCGTATTGTAGAGGGCCTCAAATTCCGCTTCACAAGCGCCTGAAGGAAGGTGGCCTGAAGCGCAAAGAATCACGTTCAGCTTATGGTTCATCGCGCCAGGGCCTCCAGTATACTAAAACATATTCCGGCGGCGGCGGCAAAAACGAGCGACAACAGTCCCATCGTGATGAGGATCAGTGGACTCCCGCGAAGGTATTTGGGAATCCATTCAAGCGTGGATCTCCTGCGTATCTCGTTAATGATAAGCATGGCCATCAGGTTTCCCAAAGTAAAAGACAATGCCATAACAAGCGAATCAACGAAACTCCCCGCGACAATCGAAGTGATCATGAGGGACGCGGGAACCAGGCCCTCATAGGCGGTAACTGCTGAGAAGACCTTTTTTTTGCCCACGAACTTCGGGAAAGACAACGGGAAAAACCGGGGGAACAGCTTGTCGAAGAGCAGCTCAAACCCGGCGCATACCAGGGCGGAAAAAGGGAAATACAAAAAGATCTCCGAAAAACCCCTGACAAAGTCGGGCAACACCAACCTGAACAAGACCCAGAGAAAGATAACGGACAGGAAAAGAATCCCCATTTGAACCAAAGGGATCTCGTTGGTTTCCGGTGCGCTGTCGTCTTCCCGTATAACGGCGACAGTCCCCAGGGCAAGCTGGAGAAGCAGGTTGAGGGAAAGGCCGGAAAAGACCGCCAGGCCCAGGAGGGAAGTCATACGTCTTCCTCCGAGTTATTGTCGCCTCGGAAAGCCTCGGCGTAATTCTCCCTGATATAGCGGTACAGGGCAGTCCCGTAGCCAAGAAGCAAAAGCCCGCCAGAAGATACCGAAATGATCTGGGCGGGGATAATGGTGTTCGATTCCTCCCTGTTAAAGAGTTCCCTTAACCCATACGCCGCCGAGGGGACGGAAAGCGTCCCAAGGCCCAGCGGCTCCCGGATAAGGGCAAAGGCAAGGATAATCCCCGCCAGGGAAACGGCTTCAAGAAGGGCACGGAACACGGTGTCAATAATGTCCGGTGATTCAATTGTCTCGAAAAATCCCGTACTCAGGCAGAAAGGGGGGATCAGGAAAAGAAAAAAAGCCGTGTTCATAATCAACAGGGGATTAAGCAGGCTGACAAGAAGGATAAACAGACCGCACAGAAAAGAGGACAAAAAAAGAAGTATCACGTTTCTTCCGTTGGAAGGCATAATCGGCTTGGCTGCGTGAAAGGCAAGGGCCGTGAGCATGTAAACCCAGACGAGGATAGACGCGCAGACAACGGCAAAGGCAAAACGGCCCGACGCCATTATGATGAGAGCCGCGCCGGTCAGGGCCGAAAAAGGCGACTTCAATCCCCAAAAAACATGAGAGTCAATATGCGATTTCATGCTTCAGCCTCGATACGTCTTGTGTATATTTTGATAATTCCCGGAGAAATTCGCTTCAGAGCTTTTTCGCCGTGGCTGTTGAGGGGGATCAGTTCCCCTACCTTTCCGTCCTGCGTCATAACGGCGGCGCAGGGGAAAAAGGTCCCTTCCGCGATAAAGGAAAAAACAAGGACCCTCTTCCTGACAGGCGTTTCATCCTGCATGGTAAACCAGGAGCCCGCCAAAAAGGCTCCCCTCCTTTCCGGGGACGACGGTTCTATCAACCTGCGGGAATCCCCCGACTGGGCAAGCACACGGTTAACCGCCCTCACCGTCAGGCGATATCGGAGGGGCTGGGTAGAAAACCAGCAAACAGCAGCTATGATCAGTATTGATGCTATCCATGCCAGGATGATCAACGTATCCTTGAATGTCGTGGCATCCCTGGCAAAAACGAGGCGATCGTTTTTATTTTCCGCTTTCCCGTTTAGGGAGGGGGTGAGAGAGGGGTTTTTATCGCCCATCAATACGCCCCCTGTTTTTCATAGAGCCGCCGTTTCTCCAGTATCCGGACAAGGGGCAGCACCGCGTTGACAAGAACCGCCGAAAAAACCACGCCGTAAGGTTCAGCGCCCCAGAAGCGGAAAAGGAAAGCCAATCCCCCCCCGACGGCAGCGGCAAGGGCAATGTACCCATTGGATTTCGCCCCAGTGGCGGGATCTGCGGCAAGGAAAAACGCACCCACGAGGGTGCCTCCCGTGCAAAGCGTGGAAATGATATCGCCTTTCCACAATTCGCCCCCATAAGGCAGCGCCCCGGCGAACGCGGTCAATGTACCGAAAACAAGGAGATAGATCGCCGGAANCCAGGAACGGCTAGCCCGGCACGCGATAATGAAAATGGTTCCCAACAGCAGGGCAAGAACTCCCCTGTCGGNNATNATTCCGGGGAAAGGGGACGCGAAAAGGTCTATATAGCCTTCGGGAAGCTCGACCCTGATAAGGGAGAAAACCGTGTTGTTGAGGAATGTCCTGATGGTTCCGCCAAGGGGGGTAGCCAGAGAAGCGTCCACCACCCCCACTCCGGGAAATTCCAGGGGGGAACCCTGAAGTGCGCCGTTGAACACCGACGGCCAGGACAAGCGGACAAAGAGCCAGCCCCCGGCGGCAGGGTTGAGCCAGTTTGAACCGAGGCCGCCAAAACTGTGCTTTACCACCGCGACGGCAAAGACCGCTCCCAGGGCGGCATAAGAAATGGGGATGCGGTTTGGCAGAAGGAGGGTCAGGATAAGCGCAGTGGCGACGGCGCTGCCGTCTTTTATTGCTTTCGCCCTCCCGCTCTTGTGAAGGATGAGGAACTCGGCAAGGACGGCGGCGGCGACGGCGCTGAGAGCGATAAAGATCGACGAACCTGAATCGCCGAATGACGACTGGATCACCGCCAAAAGGGCGCACAGGTTTACGAGCCACATACGCCCGGCGGTTGAACGGACAAGGTTTATGAGGGGCTTGTCAAACCGGTTTTTATCGAAAGTACCGCGAAAGTTTTCAGCCATATTTTACCACTCTTTCACCCCCTGCCTCGGAAGACGATATAGTGGTGCTGAGGGGAAGTCTGGAAGGGCAAACGAGCTCGCAGCAACCGCATCCGTGGCATTCCATAATACGGCCCAATGAAATGTTTGACGCGGAGTTTCCCTTTTTTATCAGGCTTTTTTTATAAAGTTCTTCAGGATCAAGTCCCACGGGGCATACGTTTCTGCATTCACCGCAATTAATGCAACTGACGTTTTTCTCGCGCCTGTATTCCTCGACAATGGCGAAGACTGCGTAATTCGTCTTTGATATGGGCTCATCCAGATCCGCCAATTGCTGCCCGAGAAGGGGCGAACCGAAGGCGATTCTTTTCGGGCGCGCCGTAAAGCCCCCGCACTCGCTGAATATGTCAACTATCCGCTTCCCTATTCTCACCTTCATCACATGGGGCTGCCTTACGGCGGAACCTCCTACGGTTATGTACCGTTCCAGAACCGGTTTCCGCATTTTTACCGCGTCGTATACCGCCGCCAGCGTAGCGGGGCTAAACGCGAACAGCGAGCCAAGCAGCAACTGCTCTTTTTTCTCGTAGTTCCGCAAGACCATATCCAGTTCCCGCTTGTTCTTCTGCGGATACCTGGAACTCACCAGCGCAACCGAAGTGGGGATACTCCACTTAATGCTGGCGGTCAGAAACGCCTCGCCCAATTCGCTTTCCCTGTGGGAGATGGCATAGACTATGCGGCTTACCCTGCAACTGCGTGCCACTATGACCGCCCCCTCGGCAATATGGGCAGCCCTTTCCCTGCAAAGCACATAATCACCCGCAAGCCAGGGATCGTCAAAGACACACCTTACCACCAGCGTGATGGGCTCAGGCGCCATGCGGATAGTGGAAATAATTTCCGAAACCGGCCTTCCCTTGCCTTCCATTTCCACTACCCCGAATTCCGCGATGGTACGCTGAATGTCGTGTGGAAGCGTTCCCTCCCAGGGAAAGACCTCTTCTTTTTTCCCCAGCTTCTCAAAACCGCCTTCCAGGTTAATCACTATCCCGTCCTGCGGCTCCCCGGCGCCGTTCTTCCATGTCACCATGCGCATGACCTTGCCGGGAACCGTGGCATGGACATGGGCGGAACCGGGCCCGTGGCCGCGCCCGATAAGCATCCCCTCCTTCACCGTGTCGCCCTCGGAGACGATGGGGTAAGCCCTTGCCCCAGAAGGCTGGGTCAGCGGGATCACCGAAAGGGACGGAAGGAAAGCCGTCATATACGAATCCCGGTGGGGCGCCGTATGGTCCTCAAACGCGATACCGCCGCGCGGGAAAGCGTATACTTTCTGCCCGATATTTATTCTACCGATAGTCATGCGGCCATCCGTTTATCCCAGCGAACGGGAAGTTTTTTCCCCGGCACAATCACGGGCCGGAGAAATTCCGACATACAACAAATGGTCAAAATAACAACTGCCAAAATCCATTCCCTCAGCCTAAAAGACGGATTAGACGTCTCGATTCCTCTCACCGGTTCCTCCGTTGGCTGGTAATATTGTATCAGAAAATCCATGAGGTTTTCCAGAGGAAACGGAAGGGTCTCCGCTTCCACTGTACCCGGTGAGACAGCACTGCCCGCGATGAGCCCATCATCTCCCAAATAGTAACGCAGATACCCTTCCTGATTAAGGGCCTCCGCCCCCGCCGCGCCATTCAGCGGCCTGTATGAAAATGAGCGCTGAAAATCGATGTGGGCGGAGTAATCCTCGGCGCTGACGAAAAAGCGTGAATCCACGATATTCTCCCGAACCGGGACATCGCCCCGCTCCCCCGGTAAAAAAACGGGCAGGATGAGGGCTAAAAAAGAAGCAAGCACGAATGGGATGAGGAAGGGAAAGAGGGAAAAGGTCTTTGTCCTTAAGGGAAGAAGCGGCACGGGCATGAAAGGTATATGGCGGGTGTTCCTGTAGCCCGCCTCCATGACCTTGAAAGAAAGGAAATAAAGCAGGAAAAAGCATATGCAGGCAGCCAAAAGGGGAACGAAAGGAAGAAACGCCGCAACCGCAAGCACCGGGATCAGGAGAAAGAAGAGCGAAGCCAGAAAGACGTTCAGGCGATAGGGCCTGAGCCGCTCGCCTATGCCCTTGAGACCGGTTCCTGCATAGCTAACCGTGTTCCCCTGTGCTTCGCGTCGGGAAGCAAGTTCCCGTCGGGAAGCAAGTTCCCGTCGGGAAGCAAGTTCCCGGCGCGAATACCGGGAGGTGAGCAATTCCTTCAAAGGCTCCCTCAGCAATTCCCAAATCCCGGCAAACGCCGCCGCGAGGACCATCGCCGCGAAACCGCCCCAGCCAATGGACAGAAACACCGGGATTTGAAAGAAAAAAAGCCTTTTCGACCCGGAAAGGAACAGGGCGGCAATACCTGCCGCCGCAAGGAGCAGAAAATACGGGAAAGGGGAGACCTTCTGTTCCAGTAAAACGAGGGAAAACGGTATATCCGCGAGGCCCGCGTCCAACTGGGAGCGCAGATCCTCGGGACTGCTTTCCAGCGGGGCGAAAAAATAGCGGTTCCCGTTATTCACAAAAAACGAGCGGAGCTTTTCCGCGTACCCGTCATTCCGGGGATCAAAGGATTCAATCTCGTCGTTAAACGAATCCAGGGGAATTTGCCTCAATGCGCCGAAATCGTCAATCGAGACATATTGCGAGGATTCGGAAATGATCTCCCCCATTCCCCCTATCCCCCCTATCCCCCAGGCCCCCAAGGCCGCAAGGGTTTCACGAATGGCACGATCGTCCTGCGATTCATCCATTACCAGGATTGCGTATCCGCCGTTTGCGCCCGGCGCACGGATCCTTGTCTCGCCGTTTCTGCTTGCGGCGGTATACCACAGGAAGAAGAGGAGAACCCCGCAGGCCAGGGAGACTCCGTAGCAGCAAAAAACGAACGTTCTGGAACTCACAGGGAATACCTAGAGCAGCCTGACATAGGCGGCGGAGATTAGGATGCCCAAAAGGGCGCCGGCCAGGACTTCAAGGGGCGCGTGTCCCTTGATTTCCTTAACGGGGCTGAATTCACCATCGTTTTTTTCCGTCGTCTGGCTGCCCAGAATATTGATGGCACGGGCCTGAATTCCAACGGCGCGGCGAACCCCCACCGCGTCCCGCATAAACAAAAGGGCGACGAGAAAGGACACGGCAAAGATATCCGAGCCCACTCCTTTGCTAAACGCCACGGAAGCCGTCATGGAGGTCACAACGGCGGCATGACTCGAAGGCATTCCCCCCGTTCGCCACAAGAGGGCCTCCAGAAAATCCCGTTTTTTCTTTATCTTGATAAACACGACTATTCCCTTGATCAACTGCGAAACAAACCAACTGGTAAACGAGGACAGAATAATGGGATTCGTGAGAAAAGCCCTTAAGTCATCGATGAATTTGGTAATAGAGAAAGCCATTTCCTTAACAATCGCCCAGTATAAGGGCTTTTGTCAAGGTGTATTTCCACTCCCCTACTCCATCTTCAGCGACTCCAGCCTTTCCAGCGCCCAGTAGGTGTACTTGCGGATGCGGTTGTCCGGGTCCTTTTTTAGTTCCTCCAGCATTTCCTGGCTTGTGGAACTCTTCAGCCTTTCAAGGGCTTTTACCACCGCCACGCGCACTTCCTGATCCGGGTCTTTTGCCGCCATGACAAGGCCGCGGAAAGCGGGCAGCGTATCCAGAAGCGAAAGCGTCTGGGCGGCTTCTCTCCTGACTTCCGCGTTCCTGTCCGAAAGCCGCCTTTTCACCTTGTCCACAAATCCTGACTCTTCCAGAATTTTTACAAGGTATGGCTTGAGGGACGCGACCTCTTCTTTCAGAATTTCAAGGATATGCGGCTCGGCTTCTTTTCCCTGGGCCTTGAATACGGGGATCAACTTCTCCCTGAGCTGCGGCTCGGCGTCCTTGAATATCTCGATTAACTTGGTGATGTCGCGCTTTGCGGTCCTGTTGGCGAGGGCCTTTACCGCGTATTCGCGGAATTCGTCGCTGGAATCCAACACGCCGACGAGAATCGGGATGCCTTCCGCGCTTGTCGACTGGCCCAGCCCGGCTATGACGCTGATTTTGACGGTGTCGGTTTCGTTTTCATCGACCGTGGTTTTTTTCAGTATCTCCATAGCCGCGGCGTTGCCGTGCCTCGCGATTACTTCCGCGGTGGCGACGCGCACCCTTTCCACCGGATCGCGGAGCATGGATGTTTCCTGGTTGAGGAGGCGGATTTCACCGAAGCCCAAAAGCGCCTTGATTGCCGCGACCCTCACGTCAGGGTCAACGTCTTTGAGGGATGCCTTGATCTCTTTCAGGAAACTTTCGTTTTTTATTACAGGGAGGATTGTGATCAATGAGGCGCGAATTTTCGCGTCCGGAGAGGCGAGCAGCATCCCCGCTTTTTCCTCAAACATATCTTTGGGATGGTCTGCGATGAGGGCGGAAAAATCTTCGGCTTCATCCGGTATGAAGGTCGGGAGGCTTTCCAGTATCCTCTGAAGACTGAACGGCAACTTTAAATAGCCCATGATCTTCAAAGCCGAGACGCGCACTATGTGCGGATATTCGGCACGGTTGCCGTCAAGGATACGGAACACGTTTGGCAGGACAATATCGGCGCTGAAGCTTCCAAGGAGCTGTACAAGGCGTTGCCTGTCGGGGAAGGCGGTGTTTTCAAGAAAACGGAAAAGGATTGGGGAAAAAAGCGACTCCGCCTTTTTAGGAATTACCGGAAGAAGGTATTCAAGGAAGTCAGGATCCATTTCCCTGGCGGATAATTCTTCCGCCAAAAGCTCAAGGGCCTTCACGTTTCCGTAGGTGACAACGGATTCCAGTGTTTTTTTATAGATTTCAACGATTGACGGATCCGGTTTCCTGCTGCGGAAAAACGAAAATACTTTTTCTTCCAGATAGCAGATATCTTCCGGCGTGCCTCTTAAGTCGGATAAAAGACGGGCGGCAGTCAACAGGGGGGCCCCGTCGCCGGTCTCGTAGTTTCTTAGAAAGCCCGATACGTTTACCTCCAATGCTTTCTTTAAAAGGTTTACGCTTTGTTCTATGGTGTTTGGATCGTCAAGGGTATTTTTCGCAAGATATGAGGAAAGGAGCCCGTATTTATCCAGAAAAGCGGCCGCGTGGTAGCGCAGTTCCTTGTCATCGTTTTCCAGCGCGGTCATCGCGAATGTCCTGTCTTCCTGGCTAACTGGATCATGCTGTTCCAATATCCGGGCAGTTTCTTCCGCGTTCAGATTCTTGTCATTCAAACTGTAGGTATCGGTAAATTCTTTGGCGATGCGTTTACGCGCTGTCTCGCGCACTTCGTATACGGGATCATGGATGAGTTTGTCCCACAGCACGTTCCAGGTTTTTTCTTTATCCGAGGTGAAACTGTTCGCGAGGATTTTTCTTATAAGGGGGTGCGGATCCATCAGGCCTTCCTCAAGAACCTTCATCGTTAATTCATCCTTGTCAAGAAGCAGCATCTTGTACGCGAAATAGCGCGTGTACCACTCAGGCTCGCTAGTCAATTCACGGAGAAGTGGCCCCTGTGTCTCAAGGAGATTCGCACAGAACGCAGGGTCAAATTCTTCGCCCCTGCAGGTTTTTCCCAGGAGGCGTATGACTTTTTCCTCGCCTGTGTCCTTCACCCACTTGAAAAAGAAATCGCGAAGGCGCGGATGCGAAGAGGCGGCAATGAAAGCCTTGAATACATTTGTCTCCGGGCAGTACAAAAGGACGCGCCGGAGGTCGGCCGTGGACGGCAATGCCGAATCGGCGAGTTTTTCCACCCACTTGTCGGCAAGGCCCGTGTCGCGGACCACCTGCGGTCCCATCTGCCGCGAATACCTTTCCATGCGGCGGGAATAACGCACAAGCTTCTCCGCCGGATACTTATGTTCAAAATTTTTCAGCGCCTCTTCTGCATGATCCGTGTCCTGCGCCTGGATAATCTTTTTCAGGCGGGACTTGAAAATCCGTGTACTTATTAACCATACCAAAAAAATTACAAGAATAACCAACGCCGCGGGAACGGCGATATAAGCCCAGAGAGGGATGTTTATCCCAAGCAATGAATCAAGATAGTTTGTCATATTTTTTTCTCCTTATTAGCTAAACCCCACCACATTGTATATCTCAATGGGCTTTACCTTGCCCTTGACCAGCACCGGTTTTCTTTCTTCCATACGGAACACGTTCCCAAGCCGCTTTCGTGTTTCGCCTGAGATAATGACTTCATCGGCGCCCGCGACGCTCTCAAGCCGCGCCGCCAGGTTGACGGTATCGCCGATGACCGAGTAGTCCATCCGCTGCACGCTTCCGAGGTTTCCCGCTACCAGGGGGCCCGTGTTGACCCCTATGCCGATGCGAAGCCGCGAAGCCTCTTTTTTAAAGAACGTTCTCTTTTTCGAGGACACCATTTTCTGTATCTCGAGGGCGCAGGAAACGGCGTTAATCGCGTCTTCCTTCTGCGGCAGCATCGGGACGCCCCATACCGCCATTATACAGTCGCCGATAAACTTGTCGATGTAGCCTTTGTATTTCATTACGTGTTCAACCGCTTCGCTGAAATATGCGTTCAGGATTTCCACGATTTGCTCCGGCTCGCGATTTTCCGAAAAACTTGTATACCCGCGTATNTCCGCGAAGAACACCGTCGCTTCTCTCTTGTCCCCCCCAAGTTTTATCGCGTCCGGGGATTCCATCATGCTTGCGAGGACTTCCTGTGACATATAGCGGCAGAACATGTCCTTGATCATGCGCTTTTCCTCGGTCACGGCACTGACGGCCTGCTTCAATTCATTTTCCAGGGTCTGGTTTGTAAAAAGAAGGGTTAGTCCTTCCTTCTTGCCGCGTGGCGTTTTTAAAGACGTGACATTGAGGGAGTAATCAAGTTCCTTCTCCTCCGAGCGGTATATACCTTCCAGTCCCAGCACTTCGGTTCCCTCTTCCAGGCACCCAAGGATTGTTTTCAATATTTTTGAGGAAAATGCTTTGCGGAATGTGTTTTCCAGGCTGCGGCCCAGATCGTCTTGCACAAGCCCCATGGCTTGCGCCGCGGCTTCGTTAAAATAGTATATATACCCTGACGCGTCGGTAGTGACGACCATGTTGGTCATGGAGTTAAAGACATTATCCTGGTACCGTTCCAGGGAATCAATTTTTTTCGATGATTCCCGCGTCTCGCCAAAGAGCCGCGAAGTCTGCATTGCGCCGCCCGCGAGCTTCGTGTAGGAATCCAGGAAGTGAAAGCGGCTGCGGTTAAAGAAACAGGGCTTCTGCGAGCCGACGAACAAGACGCCTATCTCGCGGGGCGGGCTCACAATGGGAAGCGCCATCCCGCTTTTCATCGCGGGATGGATTAGGGTCTCGGTTAAAAAGCGCGGAACTTCTGGCGGCTTGCCGGTGTTTTCCGCCTGCCCGTTTGCGTCTTTTTCCAAAGCCTGTTGGTTATTAAAAATCAGGGCTTCCTGGCATTCGCGTACAAAACGGACAAGCTCGCTGTCGCCGGGAATTATATCGGGAACGGGATACCGGCCCCTTTTGTAATACAGTTTCAGGTCGCTCTTGCGGTCTTCTGCATCTTTCAGGACATAAAACGCCGTCATGTCCACGCGGGAAATATCCTGGGCCTGTTCCACAAAGACGTTGACCAGGTCCTTGAAATTCCTTTCCCTTGCCAAGAGCGCCCCGGCTTTCACCAGATCCTGTTCTGTCGGCAGGGTTTGATTCTCCATTTTTGCGGGAGATGTAAGGTTATTTTTCATAATGATAGTATTATATATCATTATCTTTTATAGTAAAGCCCATTCCATGTATACTTTCCCCTATGACCACTATGCCCATCAGCTTAACCGCCACAGCCGATGACGATGGCCGCAGACTGGACCGCATTCTCAGGAAGGCCCTGCCTGATGTGCCGCTTTCAGCCATCCACCGCCTGCTGCGGAAAGGCAGCGTCCTCGTGGACGGGGAAAAAGCCGCCATTAGCTATCGCGTGAAGACTGGTCAGACAATCACAATTAACTCAAAAAATCTCTCACAGGGGCACATCGAACCTTCGGTTCGCGGCACAGAGGACACAGCGAAAAATAAAACGACCCCTCTTTTTTCCGTGCCCCCGTGCCTCAGTGAGATGAAATTTGAAAGTATGCTACTCTTTGAAGGCGCGGGGCTGCTTGTCCTCAATAAACCTGCGGGGCTTCAGGTTCACGGCAGGGAGAGCCTCGAAGACATGGTACGCTTGTACCTGGCGCTGAAACTGCCCCCTTCCCTCTCCTTCAGGCCCGGCCCCCTGCACAGGCTGGACAGGCCGAGTTCCGGGGTCATCGCCTTCTCGACGAGCCTTGAGGGCGCGAGGTTCTTCAGCGCAATGATGCAGAACCGGATGATAAAAAAGCAGTACCTCGCCCTGGTATCGGGCGTCATCGAAAAGGCCGAAGTCTGGGAGGATGAACTGGTTCGGGATGAGCGCCAGAAAAAGACTTTCCGAAGCGACGCAATACATGGCGCCTCAAAACCAGGCGGGGCCAAAACGGCATTGACCAGAATAAGCCCATTGGCGGAGGACGGAGAGCGCACGCTTATCCTTGCGGAGATAGAAACGGGAAGAACCCACCAAATCAGGGCGCAGGCTGCAGGCCGCGGCCATCCCCTTTTGGGGGACAGGAAATACGGAGGCGCCGTGTATGGCGTTGGCGGGGACTTTTTGCTCCACGCGTGGCGTATGGAATTTTCTGTAAAAACCGATAATAATGAATATGGAGGTATACCACGGGAATTACCCAAGTGCATTGAAGCTCCTCTTCCGGAAAATTTTCTTGACAAAATTCGAAATTTCTTTGGAAAGGGGATTATCACTAAACGGTTATCTAATCTATAATTTACCTATGTTCCTGGAATTGTTTTTTCCCTTTACCAAAATAAAAGTCTTCGCGCTCATCGGGGAAAGCGGCACGGGCAAAAGCTTTCGGGCCCAGCTCGTCGCCAGGAAATACGAAATCGATTATATAATAGACGACGGCCTTCTGATCCGCGACAACCGCATACTCGCCGGNCATTCCGCGAAAAAAGAAAAGACNTTCATGGCNGCNGTGAAAACCGCGCTCTTTGACGAAAANGCCCACAGGGACGAGGTGGCAAAAAAACTTCAGGGAGAAAAAACCAGGAAGATACTGATCCTTGGGACTTCNGAAAAAATGGTGAACAAGATCGCATCGCGGCTGCAACTGCCCTTGCCGTCGAAGATGGTCAAGATCGAGGACATATCCTCACAGGAAGAAATTGAAAGGGCAATACGCACCCGGAGAATCGAGGGCAAGCACGTGATTCCNGTCCCGTCAATTGAAGTGAAGCGTACTTATCCCAATATNTTTTACAACGCGATTAAGATCCTGAGGCGGAAGAAAGGCCCGGCCGGCATCGGCGCAGCTCCCAGCGTCCTCGAAAAATCGGTTGTGCGGCCCGAGTACTCCAAGAAGGGAAAGGTGATCATCTCCGAAGCGGCCCTGAGCCAAATGGTGATCCACTGCGTCGACGAATACAACCAGGACATCAAGATCAAAAAAATCGTGGTCAAGGACGACGAGCTGGGATACAGGCTGGTAATTACAATTGACGTTCCCTTCGGCATCCAGCTCGGCGGAAACATCCACGCGCTCCAGCGCTACATAATCGACAACATTGAACGCTATACCGGGATACTGATTGAAGAAGTAAATATAATTATTGACAAGATCAGCGAATAAATTTCCCAAACTCCAATTTGTCGCTCTGTTCTCCTATGTTCTCAAGCATATCAAGTCGGCGCGGCGAAGCGGGCTAGCCCTGATGGCAGCTCGTGGCGTGATCTTATTTACGCCAAAGCCGAGCCATATTTTAGCACGCCAATGCTGCCCTCAGGGCTTTTCGCTCTCGCCGCGACAAAGATATGTCAGACAACAAAGCGAACAAGCCGACAATCAGGTTTTTCAGGTGAGGGAATTCTCCATTTCACCCGGCGAAGCCGGCCAAAACGGTAACAGTCACCTCTTTTGGTCCAACCACCCTTTTCCCTTGCAATCCCCGCCCGAAATCGCTAAAATACCACCATGAGAGGGGTATTATGAAACCCAAACGCATTTTTTATCTTATTGTCCTGCTGTTCACCGCCTTTGTAATCACCGCGCAACAAGCGGACGCGCCCAACGTTTAGGAGCATGAGATGAAAAAGAAAGCTATAGTTTTTGTTCTCGCCGCGATGTTCGCGGTGCTTGTCGCGGGCGCGGTGTTCGCCCAGAGCAACTCGGCGTTGGGAGAGGCGGCGTTCAATCGCGGCAATACGGCTTTGAATCAGAATAACTACGACCTCGCGATTCGGGAGTACACCGAGGCAATCAGGCTGCTTCCCAATGCTGATGGTCCGTATTTAAACCGTGGCATATCATACTTTGAAAAAAATGACTGGGATGCCGCCATATCTGACTTTACCCAGTCGATACGGCTTTACGCCGATAATCTGGAAGCGTATTACTGGCGCGGCCGCTCATACTACGAAAAGAAAGACTATGATCGCGCCATCGCGGACTTGACCCAGGCGATACGATTGGATCCAAATGACGCGGACGCATATTATCAGCGCGGGGGTGTGTATTTAGCCCGCGCGATAACTAATCAAAGTTCCAGAGATGTAGACAGCGCAAGCGCGGACGTTGATTCTGTCGCACGGCTGGAACCGAACAGTATGCGAAGCGTGCTTCTAAGAGGAATGGTCAACGGATACAAGAGTAGTTCATGGTACACCGCCGCCGCCGCGCCCGCGACAGGCGGCACGACGCCGCAGACCACGACCGCCGCCGGCGGCAACACCACGCGGGCAAACGCCCTCGCCCTGCGGCTTGGGCAAGATCAGAGCGTTTCATTCAGCGGGGACGAATCGCGCTGGTACAGCTTTGACATAACCCAAAACAACGCCGCCCTTGTCGTCCAGACGAGGGGAAGCGTGGACACGCTGCTGGACCTCTACGACGGCAACGGGAACCGCATCGCCTCGGACGACGATTCGGGCGACAGCTACAACGCCCG
>JGI24698J34947_10000049_pt1 | contig 34934 bp, 33 predicted proteins | sample TergutMp193P3_FD_34947 | JGI IMG/M metagenome (IMG submission 34947) | reverse complement strand
TTTCCCTCTGCATATTCAGTATAATCACCGGCGACATATTCAAGTTTATCGCAGAAAGGATACGCCTCGACACCGCTTGTTCGGGCAGCGCTCTTTTCCGTGCAGGGCATACAAGTTTGCCAATCATCCCGCTCGGCCTTTCCCAGCAGTTTGGCGGAAATAAATTTGCCTTCCCCGTTCAGGGTGATTACCAACGGGGCATTGTTCGTTATGTGATACAACGGAAGGGGTTTATTCTCAATTTTATTGTTCTTCATAACCCGGTCATATACCGTACTCAATTCAGAAAGCCAGCCCATTAGTCTATAACCTCCTCTGTATTTACCGTCACTATTTCATAGTCCATCGGCCCTATTTCCCGTTTGTGGGGGCAATTTTCCGGCCGGGGAAACTCAACAACGCCGCCTTTCAACTTTGCCTGCCAAAAACGTGCGGAGAGTTTATCTATTCCACTTTCAGATGGATATTCAAAACTGTGAAACATCAGACCGTAAGACAGTTCATCTTCTTTGTCATAATGCCCATCTTCTGTTCCAAACCGGCAAAGCTCAACATAGCCTTGACATTCCCGAGAACCAAGAAAAATATCTCTTCGCCCGCCCTTTTCAAGCATACGGATAGCTATTTGATAGTGCTTGTCCTCATTACGGTCGGCAGTGAGATCTTCACGTTTCATGTTCCATTCAAAATGAGCCTGAACCTGATACGCTACCTCTCTAAGGTAGGTGTAGATTGAAAGATCATGACGGTTTGTCCCATACTGCCCATCCATAAGAAGAGGTTTTACGTTTTTTGACTCAGTTTGAATCTTGTTCATGATCCTGACCTTGTCGACAACCCAGATAAAAGTTGGTTTCCAGTAAATCGATTCGGTTATGCCCTTGAGTGCCTGATAGGTCGGCAGGTGATAGGTACTCTTCTCCCCGCCTATTTTAGTTACCGGATCGGTAAAGAGTGCGTATTTACCTTTCAGTAAAAAGTCTATTTTGTTCTCCACTTAAACCTCCCTACACATTATAAAGTGACATCGTGCCTTCTTCATCTGATAAGCCAATGTTTTGATCATAGTGTTGTTCCTCAACTGTGTAAATTTCCAGATCGTTTTCCAGCGGTACTTTTTTGATGATTTTTTTATCAAGCATACGAGTTATTTCGTTGAAATAAACATTGACCGAATACTGTTGTGCCTCTTGCAGCAATTCCACGCAGCGTTGAAAATCGGGAAGTGCGTATAATTCTGTGATTATATCCTTTCCCTTTTCAAACGGAACAATAACACCGACAGTATCCTGTGCTATCACTTCAAATTCTTTCCATGCGCTTTCAAAAGATTGCCGGAATCGTGTTAAGGGCTTCACTTTATCGCCATATTTTTTTACTGCGATCTGATTGTATTCCTCTTCACTCTTTGTATTATCTGACAGCATATCAAGAATTGTATCATCCCTGCCATGTACCTTGTGTTTCAAAAGCGAATCCGGCATTTGCCCGTAATAATAGTGAAAATAACGTGTTATCAATTCCGGGTGTAGAAGATTGTGGTTGTATTTTTCTTCATCGTCATGGAATTCACGCAGGATACGTTCCATAGTTTCCTGCCCCCGAATCAGATCCGGAAGAGTATTTATTTTTTCTTCATCTTTAACAATGTTGACAATCCATGTTTTGCCGTTTATTGAATTTCCTTGCGAATCTTTTAGCTCTCCGTTTCGGTTACAGCGTCCGGCGGTTTGTATTATCGAATCAAATCCCGCCAGAAACCTGATTGCTCCGTCAAAGTCGATGTCAACTCCCGCCTCAATTAAACGTGTACTGATGCAAACACATTTCTTTGTCTTGTTTCGTAATTGTTCTTTTAACTGGGAAATGTCCCTTCTGCGATGAGCCGGGCACATATTGGCGCTTAAATGAACAATATGCCAATCGGGATTCTGTTTTGATAATGCCGTATATAGTTTTCGTGCCTGAGACTTGGTGTTAACAACGGTTAATATACTTTTTTCGTTTAAATTCTCTACAAAACCAGCAACTTCATCCAGTGTCCATCCCTTTGTCCTGGTTTTATCAATAATTTCGACCCGTTGCAAGGATTCAAAATGACGCGTAACATCGGGAATAATCTCACTGTCTACAAACAATGGAAGAGCGTATTCCGGCTTTAGTCTATCAAGCCCCGGTTGGGTCGCTGTACAAAGGAGTACTGATACATTAGCACTCTGACACAAATACCGGATTGCCCATACAAAGAGGTAGGTACATGAAATGGGCAGGGTTTGTACCTCGTCAAATATAATAACCGAGTTGGCAAGCTGGTGCATCCGTCTGATTTTGCGGGTTCCGAAGCCAAAGAGAGCCTCCAAAAATTGGACCATTGTTGTAATAATAATCGGCACATTCCATGTCTCTGATGAGTCAATAAAATGCTCGGTTTTCTCTCCCTGTTCAAGATTTGAATGATGTTCCAGCACAACTCTACCATTCTTACCTTCTGGATCAAGGATGCCCCGAATCACATCAGCATTCTGGTCAAGAATTGATGTATAGGGCGCAATGATATAGATATGATCTTTTCCGGTAGATTCAGCATGAGCGAGAGCATAACGCAATGATGCCAGTGTTTTACCGGCCCCTGTTGCAGCGGTAAGAGTATATATACCGTCTTCACGTTCCGCGAATTCAACACTGCGTTCAGAAACCATGCGGCGTATTTCGTTTAATTTTCCATCAGTTGGAAATTGTTTAAGCCGATTTTCAAGGCGTTCACGCAGTTCCTTCCACTCTGTTTTTGCAACGGCTTCTTCTTCCCTTACAGGTATTCCTTTGTCGAACAAGGCGCTTGACCGCCTGTCTCCATCAATCAGACAACTAGACAAAAAACGGGCTGTAAGTCCCAAGTTAAAATAGCGTGCCTGATTTATTTCCGATTTGGTAAGCTCACGCAATATTCCCATTGTTTCGGGAATAAAATTTTCGTCAGCCAATATATCATCAAGTCTTTGTCTGATCGATGCATCAAGATTAGCAGTCGCCTCTTCAACATGCGTCTCTTCTTTACTTTTTTCAAGTCGAATAAATAATTGCGGTGTACCATCCGGTTCAACAACATCCGGTAATCCTTTTCCGTGGTGATACATAACACATGCGGCAAGAAATTGGGCGATTAATTCGCCAGAATTACCAAACGTCTTCTTTATTGTTTCATATAGATATTGACCGCCTGCTGTTCCATGATCATCTTTTTTGTTCTTTTTACCTTTATTATGGCTTTCTTCAAGGTAATTAGCCCATGATTTACAGTTTTTACCCAAATCATGAACAAGAGCCGTTAAAATTGCCGGTTTTGACAGACCAATCTTCTTTGCGAAAAGCTCCACATATATTGCAGTTTCTTCCAGATGTGAAGTTAATGTCTGATATTCGGTATCAGAATTGGTTTTGTAACGAGCCTTGTAAGTAATTACGTATCCTCCCAGTCCCTGCCAATATTATAACACAAAAACATGTGTAACTTGCATTCTTTACAACCCTCCCAATCCCACTATACGTAACACACATACAATGTACAACGGTAAAGCACTCCCAAACAGGAAGAAACAGACGCAAAAACCTTATAAGCTACTCAACAACGTTCTACTCAAGGTTGAAGAAAAAAAGTTGATACTTATAACAGAACTCTTTGCCAAATGGAATGGTTCACGCTGGTCTCCCAATTGCCTTCTTTACAAACACAAACAAACACATTACTATACAAACGTAAGGCAAATATGTTGCACTCTGTTACGAAAAATGCACTTCGCTCTTTCCTGATTCATTACCATTCGCTTGATTGTCTGGACAGGCTGACGGGAGAAGCGGGTGTCAAGGAGTTGTTTGGGCGTATCGGTTCCATTCAATATGATCCGTTGGATATTGTTGGGCGTAATCCCCATCTTGTACTGCAATCCAGAATAAAAGGTTTTAAATCTGATATGCTTGAAAAACTTTTGTATAAAGACAGGTTTCTTGTTGACGCGTGGGATAAGGAAATGTCAATTTATAGAACAACAGACTGGCCTTATTTTAGCCGGATCAGAAAATGCAGGAAAGAAGGTACAAAGGAAATGCTTAAATGGCGCGGCCAGGAGGAAACTCTTTTTTACACGGCGCAGATTCTGAAAAAACTAAAGAAGGACGGACCTGCTATGGCATCCGGTATCGATCTTGGAAAATGCCGCGCAAGCAGTTGGGGGCACAGAAAAATAGCGGGCGCGGCGCTTGATTATCTTTATGCGAAGGGTGACGTCGGCGTATACAAAAAGAAAAACGCGCAAAAGGTTTACGATCTTATACAGAATTTAATCCCTGAAAAAATTTTAAAATCGCCGGAACCTTTTAAAAATGACAATGATTTTTATGAATGGTATTTTCTGCGCAGAATAAAAAGTATCGGCATACATTGGCTGAAAAACGGCGGCGGCTGGAATGGTTTTTTTCTTTCGGACAGTCAATTGCGCAAACAGGTGTTTGACGCTCTTGAAAAGAAGGGCGTTATCGAACGGATTGAAGTTCCCGAAATAAAAGAAAATTTTTACATCTGCCGGGAGGATATGAAATTGCTCGACATAAAACCTGACTACGATAACAGTATCAGGATTCTGGCTCCGCTTGACAATCTTTTGTGGGACAGATCGATGGTACAAAAAATTTTTGATTTTCAATACACATGGGAAGTATATGTGCCCGCGGGAAAAAGGAAGTACGGGTATTATGTACTGCCTGTCCTTTATCAAAACAGATTAGTCGCGCGTATGGAACCGGAAAAACAAAAATCAGGCCCGCTCACCATAAAAAACTGGTGGTGGGAACCGGGAACAAAAACAAATAAAAAAATGCAAACTGCAGTTATGAATGGATTGAAAATATTCGCAGGGTATCTGAATATTGACGGCGTTCACAAAAATGTCCTGGAGTATATCGGGTAACATGACGGCTGCGGAATTTTTGCGGCTGACGGAATTAACCACAATTCCTTTTCACAGCCGCAAACCGTCATTAACAACAGAGTACCGCTCAGCCGCAGCAGCCAAACCTGCTTATGTTTCTGCCCCCGGATCTAAAGTTGTCGTTTCTAAATCCTGGACCCATCATGCCAAATCCCGAACCCATCATACCGTACCCGCCGGTACCGCGTCCGTTCGAGGCAAAATCGTACGATTTGCCGGCAATGGTAACTTTTACAGGGTAAATAACATTGTTGCTTACATACCCTTCAACAGAAACGCCTGTCCCTTCTTTCAGCCCCTCAATAAAACCGATGTACTGCGTCAAAGACGGAACAAGATAAACAGAGCCGCCGCTTGATACCGCGATATTGCCCCTCTCAAGCTGCAAAATCCCGTCTATGGTTACAGTTCTGTTATTACTCTGCAAATTGTTCCTGCTTTGGGCGGAAACCGTCCCGACAACCAAAACAGCTATTAACAGGAAAAAGCCGATTTTCTTCACATAAACCTCCAAATTATAAATATTCCAGTTTTACTATCTATAATTATAACCAAAAAACGGGAATTGTGTTACAATATTGACAATGAAAAGCCTCTTTTTTTACAGTTTCAGGGTATGTAAAGTCGGAATCGCGGAAGAAAACGGGGCCATTTGCCGTCTCTTCTTCGACAACGGAAAAATGACCGGCGGTTTCGAAAATGCCGAAACACCCCTTATTAAAAAAGCGGCGGCACAGTTAGGCGAATATTTTGACGGTAAGCGAAAAAAATTTGATTTGCCGCTTGTCCTTCACGGAACAGATTTTCAGCTAACAGTATGGAAGGCGTTGCAAAACATCCCCTATGGTGAGACAAGAAGTTACGGACAGTTAGCCGCCATTGCCGGAAACCCAAGGGCAAGCCGCGCCGTTGGCATGGCGAATAACCGCAACCCAATCGCTATCATCATTCCCTGCCACCGCGTAATCGGCCACGATGGAAGTTTAACAGGCTATGCCGGCGGACTTGAAGTAAAACGGCAATTACTGGAACTGGAACAGGGACATCAGAGTTTCGAATTCCCGAACAGGTCAGCTATGCTGCGCCGCCAATACGATCATTGAAATAAATAAAATTATCGCAAGAGCGACAACAAAAAAAGTAAGGGCTGCTGAAAAACCAAAGCTGATAACAAGCCAAATGCCCAAATTATTCAAAATAGTCCGGTACATAAAAACAAACCCGTGAAAAACCACCGGCAGAACAGGAAGCAGCAGAATGAAAAGATAGCGCGGCTTCGCTTTGGTGCGATAACGCCAGCCGATAGTTATTACAAAGATTGCCATCGGCAAAAAGAACACCACGGAACCAATACGGTTCAGAACTTCCGCTTCAAAAATTTGGGAAATGTATCCTGCGGAGCCAAGTCTCCTTGAAGCCGCAAAAAGCTCATCAATCTGAAGGTTGGCAAGCCCGTGCCGTACATCGGAAAGGAGCAGAAAATCATCAAAGCTGATATCCAGAATTACTCCGGTTGGCGTCTTTTCGCCGAGAAGCCATTCGTCTTCCCAGCCGCGGTCTTTATCATAACGGCTTATCGCGTGAGTCAAAACCTTTATCTGTTGTTTTTCGTTAATTATAACAGGCAAAAGTTTCGCGTACTGTGATCTTACGCTTGCAAGCGGACGCGAGAGCGCGTCAAATTCCATATATTCAAAATTCATTCCAAAAGCAAAATCTTTTGACGTGGAAAGATTCGTAAAGCGCAGCACCGATCTTCCATTGCGGTGCGGCAGGGAAAACACCGCGCCGGTTAAAATCTCTCCAAGCGATAATTCCATCTCATCAATAAAGAACGCGTTTTCCCTGGCCCCGCGCTCACTCGCCGCAAGGAAATTTTTTGCGTCAGGATCATCGGGCGTCAATGCTGTCAGTTCCTGAAAAATATAAAACGCCTGTATCCAGTCGCTTGAGTTCATTGCCTCGTAACCTGAAAGTTTCAACTCGTACAGGGAATAGCGGTTTTCTTCCCTTCTGCTCGGAGCCTGGGATTCAATCTTATTCCACGCTTCACTGGCAAGCCTCGCGGCATTTGCGGCTTCGGGACTGCCGCTCACCGCAAGCCGCCCTCCAAGGGTTGCAAGCCAGTGAGCGTCAAAATAACGCCCGTGTTCTTTAGCGTCTTCGCTCATGGCAATAGCCTGCGTTGCGTCTACCGGCTGCTCCTCTCCCGACAACGGCATAATATCCGCGCCCCGCCAATCTCTTGCCAGTGCTGCGCGCGCACCATATCTTTCGTCATTTTCTTCGGAACGTCTTTCATCCAGATTAACGTCAATCTCTATTTTGAGATTGGCTAACTCAGGGCTTTCAGGCCAAACCTGATAACAAATATCAAGAAATTGAGAAGCCTCCTGCCATTCGCCCGCCCTGCTGCGCTCCTGCGCCTGTTCTTTCGCGAGATGGTACAGTTCCCCCTTAAAGCGCAGATTTTCTTCATAATCCTTAACCATCGGAAGCGCAAGAAAAAAGATCGCGCCATAAACAGCGGCGGAGCAGATGGCTATTATTACTGAAGTAACCAGACGCTTTAAAAAAACCTGAGAAAAACTGGGATAATCCTTTTCAGAAGAAACCAGCCCGAATGGAACAACCAGAGCGGAAAGCACCACCGCGGGAAACAGGTTGAACAATTCCAGAACTCCGCGTATCAGCCGCCAATCACGGTAAAAAATCAGCAATGGCGGATCAGAGCCGGGAAAAATAAAACGAAAAAGCATAATAAATAAACAGGAAAAAAACGTATAGAGAATAAAGATCCATTGCGGAGCGCGCAGCTTTTCAAGATTAATTGTCATCTTCATTACGCCTTTTTGCTACATAAAATAAAATTGAGTAAGTATTTACCAACAACCCAAAAGCAAGAAAAATCGACGGAACTACCATTGAATCAGGCATTATGTTTTTAAAAAATGAACCTGACAGATCCTGCATTTCAGGAGAATTTAAAAATGTTTCAATCGCGAGAATACCGCGAAAAGCAAGGATGCCCAGAAAAAGATTGGCTAACGGCCATACGCTGAATTTATTGATGAAAAGACCCAATGAACATAACATAAAAACCAGCGCTCCGGCATAAATTAAATAGAAAAAAATCCCTTCGCCATACCGCCCCTGTAGCTGTTCATCACTCAGCCTGAGATCTATGGTAAAACTTTTTATAAACCAGGGAGAGTCGTCCCCGAATGGAATAGGCGGCAGGCTTATACCCGCGTTAGCTGTAGATTCCTGAAAAAACAGGGGACGGTCAGGAATTGCCGTTACCCTGGGGCCCAGCGGATCAGATGTCCCATTCAACAGAATAACCGCGGTTTCGTTTCTGTTCAGAGTACTGGAAAGTATCAAACCTTTCTCACCCATCGGTTTGATGTTTGTTTCAGCGGGAGGTACGGATTCCCAGTGATACAGCGCGAAAGAAACGCCAAAGTTGAAGAGCAGCGACAGTGACATCACACAGATCACCGCCATTGGCGCGAAATAACGTCTTCTTGCCGTGTAACTCAGGGATAAAAGGATAGAGGTATACATTGCCAGCGACAAAGCCCAATGAGCAGCGGAAATAATGATAGTTAAAAAAGTCTCAGGCCTCTGCGGCAGAATCCGCGCCCATTCAACCTGCAAAGACAGGTATCGAACACCTGTTGCCGCAAAAAAAATAATGGCAAAACTGAGACTGAAAAAAAGCGCCAGCTTGGCCAGATTCTTCACAACTTCTAGATTATCACGCCAATACCGCCTGCGCAAGAGTTTACATCAAGGTTTCTGAATTCTGTATTTACTATCAATAATCAGTTACCCTGTGGTTGAGAAAACAAAAAAAGTACGGCATAATAAAGCATGGATGCTCAAATAGCAGTACTGGGAGCAGGCGCCTGGGGGACGGCAATTGCGAAAGTAATTGCCGAAAAAGGAAAAAATGTGGTCATCTGGAGCTACGAAGAGGCGGCAAGGGATGACATCAATCTGAAACTGCGGAATTCAAGGTATTTGCCGGATGTCCGGCTGCCGGAAACAATAAAAGCCACTACGGATATTGAAGAAGCCTCAGAGGGCAGGCAATTTCTGATTTTCGCGGTTCCATCCATATTCCTGTTGAACACCGTTAAAAACGCGATTTGTGTCAATTCAATCCGGGAAGGAAAAACAACCATTGCAGTTATAACAAAGGGTTTCCTTCCGTCGGAAAACGGCCCGCGGCTGATCCTTGAAACAATGGAAGATTATCTGCCTGGTTTTTACCGCCAGTCCCTTGTATACATATCCGGCCCAAGCCACGCAGAGGAAGTATCCCGAGGAAAAATAACAGGGCTGATAGCGGCAAGCGAAAACGCAAAAAACTCAATCCGTTTCAGGGATTTAATTAAAAGCCCGAAACTCTTTGTGTACTCGTCCTTTGATGTCCGCGGAGTACAGGTAGCGGCGGCGGCAAAAAACGTAATAGCAATCGCGTTCGGCATGCTGGAAGCCATAAAAACAATCGGGGACGCGGACATGTTCGGCGACGGAACGGAATCCCTCCTGCTTGCCGCCGGTTTAAACGAGGTACAGACCCTCGGAATGGCGTTAGGTGCAACTCACCCGGAAACGTTCACTTCAATCGCGGGAATTGGCGATCTTGACGTTACCTGCCGTTCGGTATTCGGAAGGAACCGGCGTTTCGGAAAGGAAATTATCGAAAAAAATATTCTGGAACCGTATAATGATATAGAGGATCTGTTGTCGCGTATCGGCGAAATAGGGTACCTTCCCGAAGGCGTAGCCGCGGCAAAATATGTCAGAATCTTTGCGGAAAAACACAAGTTAAAAATGCCCGTATCAGTCGGGTTGTACCGGATTCTTAACCGCGAAATTGGGCCGCTGGAATTTTTACAGAATTTTTTTGTTGATGGATTGGGGTAATCATGCTTGAAAAATTAACGGGAAAAATTACAGACGCGTTTCGTTTTGTTACGGGAAAATCAACAATTTCCGAAAAAAATATTGAAGACGCCGTAGAAGCGATAAAAATGGCACTGCTGGAAGCGGACGTAAACCTGCGCGTCGTGCGCCGTTTCGTCAATTCCACTATTGAGGAAGCAAAGGGCGAAAAAGTCTTTCGCTCGGTTGATCCCGGCCAGCAATTTATTAAAATCGTCAATGACAAACTTGTTTCCTTTCTTGGAGACGCGGACCCCGCAAGCCGCGCTTTGAAATTACGCGGGCCCGATGTTATTTCTACAATACTTATGCTTGGACTGCAAGGTTCCGGCAAAACCACAAGCGCGGCAAAACTCGCTCTTCGCCTTAAAAAAGAAGGACGCAAACCCTTGCTTGTAGCCTGCGACCTTGTGCGCCCCGCCGCGATGGAACAGCTTGCAGTCCTCGGCGGGCAAATCGGCGTACCTGTTCACAGGGAAGAAGGAGCGGCGGACAGCGTCAAAGTGTACCAGAACGCCCTTAACTGGGCGAAACAAAACATGATCGACACATTGATCATTGACACCACAGGCCGTCTGCAAATTGACGAAATAATGATGCAGGAACTCTCGCGTCTTAAAAACGCCGCCGCCCCCGATGAAATGCTTCTTGTCGCCGACTCTATGACCGGACAGTCCGCCGCCGACATCGCAAAAACTTTTAATGAAAAAGTCGGGCTTACCGGAGTGATCCTTACAAAGTTCGATTCCGACACAAGGGGCGGCGCGGCGCTCTCGCTTAAAACAGTTACGGGCAAATCGTTAAAGTTTGTGGGTACAGGCGAGAAGCCCGAAGACTTTGAGCCCTTCCATCCCGACAGGATAGCCGGACGCATCCTCGGCATGGGCGATGTCGTCAGCCTTGTAGAAAAAGCGCAGGAAGTAATCGATCAGAAAGAAGCCATGGAACTCCAGAAAAAAATGGAGAAGGAAAACTTCACCCTTGAGGACTGGCTTACGCAGTTACGCGCCGTAAAAAAAATGGGCTCCCTTCAATCCATGCTTGAGATGATCCCCGGAATGCAGGGACAGATCAGTGAAGAGGACATTAACAAGGAAGAGTTGAAACGCCAGGAAGCCATACTTTGCTCAATGACACGCAAGGAACGCGCAAATCATCTGATCATCGGCCCGCCGCGAAGAAGCCGCATCGCCCGCGGTTCAGGCACATCCGTCGCAGAAGTGGCGCGTCTCATTAAAAAGTTTGAGAAAATGCGCGGCATGATGAAGAAGATGGCAAAGGGCGCGAAAAGCGGAATGTCCGCCAACTTTATGCAGGGCGGAGGAATGTTTCCTCAATAGAGTCCTCAGGATTTCCGCATCAAGCCCCGTCCTTTTGGGCGGGGTTTTTAATTGCCAAAAATAGTCAACCTACCCATTTTGGCAGGTGAAAAATGAGCGGAAAAGGGCAAACCTACCTGATTTGGCAGGTAGTTTCCGTGTTTTTCGTACCGTACAATTTTTTGTAATGCATGTTTTCGATGTGCAAATCTAGTTCAGGAGGTATACTCATGAAAAAGTATACGCTTTTTTTCATCTAAGCAGGGCGGAACTTTTTGCCAGGTACAGGGTACAGAGTTCGAATACAACAGTTAATTAAAACCAATTCCCTATTGACAAGCCGTAAAGAATTCAGCACTCTATTACATAGTAAATAAGTATGTTTACAAAGTTATACACTATTGCAATGATGTCAGCAATTGTCTACAATAGTTAACCAACTGAAAAAAGGGGAATTATAAACAGAATGTCAAATATCAGGAATGTGTCAAATCCGGTTGACAATGTTGCTGAGGCAAACCGAACGCAAATGGAACACCGGGCAACATGGATGGGGCTTATCTACGATGAAATGGTCAAGGCAGGCATCGACGCAGAGTCTATAATCAGGCGGGCGATAAAACGCTGCGGGAATATCCACGGCGAGAGTATCAAAAATCGCTGCAAGGGGGAAAGTTGCGCGGATTTCAGGAAGGAGTTTTTAAGCGACGTATCAATTAGGACATTTGACATGAGGCCTGTAAACGCGGAAGAGGATTCCCTAAGTGTGGATTTCCATTACTGCCCCCTTGTCAGCGCGTGGCAAAAGCTCGGCTTTGACGACAAGACATGCGGGTTGTTATGTGATATGGCAATGGAAGGCGACCGCGGTATTGCCGAGGTTATGGGGCTTAAGTTCAACCTTGTTCAGACGATTGCGCAGGGTTGTCCCGACTGCAAACTTCACTTTCAAAAATAATGCCGGACGTTGATCCGGCTAAAAGCATACAGAGTTATAGGAGGAAATGGTATGAGTGATCAGCAAACTCCAAAATCAGCCGCCGGTTTTAAAAAGGAAATTGGGCTGTTTTCGGGTATTAACGTACTGGTCGGTATTATCATCGGATCAGGGATATTCTATTTGGGATCGTACATCCTTTTGAATGTCCACATGAGTATGGGCTATGCCCTTTTAGCATGGACAATCGGCGGAGTCGTTTCAATCCTGGGCGGATTGTGTTTAGCCGAACTTGGGGCTATGAACCCAAAAGCCGGCGGCACTTATGTCTACTTAAGCGAAGCGTACCACCCTGTATTGGGTTTCTGCAATGAGTGGACCGGTATGCTTCTTAGCGGAGCGGGTTCCAACGCCGCCGTGGCTATCGCGTTCGCCACAGCTATTACCAACCTGGGCAATTCCAGTATTAACATCAAGTTGATCGCAGTTGTGGCAATTATAGTGTTGTCAGCGATAAATTTCTTCGGCGTCAAATTCGGAGCCCTTGTGCAGAACATTTTCACTGTGTCAAAGGTGATCCCGCTGGTTCTCATTCTCGTGTGGGGTATCTTCGCCGGTACGCAATCTCCCAATCTGAGCCTCGCGGCTCCTGAAGGACTTGGTTTTGGCGGCATTGTAACGATGGTAGCATTGGCGGTTGTGATCAGTATGTGGGCATATGAAGGCTGGGCAAATCTCAATACGGTAGCTGAAGAAATTAAAAATCCGCAGAAGAACCTTCCGCGCGCTATTATAATAGCCCTCTCCTCAATTACTGTAATCTATGTTGCCTTTAATTTCGCGATATTCCGCATCCTTCCCGCCGGCGATATAAAGTCGTTTATTGACGGAGGTCAGGTGTATCTGGGAACCGAGGCAGCCGGATCAATAATGGGTTCGGCGGGCTTTATACTTGTAGCGGTTACAATGATAATCTCCATGTTTGGCTCTCTGAACGGCTGTATCATGGCGTTCCCCCGCTCTTACTACGCGGTCAGCGCCGATGGCCACTTTATTCCCGCGTTTGGGCGTCTTCACCCAAAATTTGCCACCCCCCATGTTGCAATCATAGCCCAATGTATCATTTCGGTTGTATTAGTTATGCTGCGTAATTTGGGACAGCTTACAGCGCTGGTAGTTTTCGCCAGTATTTTATTTAAAATGCTTACAGTTTTTTCTGTACTGATTTACCGCAAAAAACAGCCAAATACGGTACGCCCCTACAAAGTGCCTCTTACCTATGTAACCGTAATAATTGCCACTCTGTCACTGTTGGGCTTGCTGCTCAATGTACTCATTGGCGATCCGACAACCAGCATCATTGGTCTTGCGGTTCCTCTCAGTGGAGTAATAGTTTATTTTATCTTCTTTAACAAGAAGAAACCGGCTGCCGCCTGATAGCGGTTGTAAAAATTTTGGACTTGTGAGGGAACCAACTCGAACCGAAGGTTCGCAGTTCCCGAACAAGTCAGGAGAGAGGTTAATCATGGGAGATACCGTTGTTTATAACGCGAAAGTTTATATTGACAGGGAACATTTCACACAAGCCGTATTGGTACGCGACGATAGAATCGCCCTGGTTGGTACTAACGATGAAATATTGGCAAAGGCTGAAGGCGCCGAAAAAATAGACGCGCAGGGCAGGCTTCTTCTGCCGGGTTTTAACGATTCGCATTTGCATCTGCATGACTTCGGGCGCAGCACTCACCATATTCAGGCTTACGGCGTTACTTCCATTGATGAACTGGTAGAACGGGGCAGAGAGCTAATCGACAGGAGAAAACTGCCCAAGGGCTCTGTAGTCATCGGGGCAGGCTGGAATCAGGAAATGTTTACCGGTGAAAAACGCCACCCAAACCGTTACGACATGGATCGTATCTCCACCGAACACGCCATTATTATTGATCGTGTCTGCGGTCATTCGGTGTGCTGTAATTCCCTGGCTATGAAAATGGCAGGCATAAACCGCGATACCCCCCAGGTTGAAGGCGGTCATATTGATTTGGATGAACAGGGAGAACCTGTGGGGATATTTCGTGAAAACGCGATTTTCGGCATTAAGACTATTGTCCCGTCTTACACGGCGGAACAGATACGGGAGCAGCTTCTGTACGCCATGAATTACGCACTTGAAAAAGGGCTTACCTCTGTTGCCAGCCGTGATATTGTTGAGGAAAATTTTCAGAGTATCGTTGACGCCTACATCAAGCTATTTAAAGAAGGCGTACACCTGCGGGTCAACATGCAGTGCAGTATTGAGGAAGATGAAGTATTCAACGAGTTTATCAAACGCGGGTGGGTTTCCAGGGCTTCAATGGGACATCCCTATTTAACAATGGGATCGTTCAAACTTTTCGCCGACGGTTCACTCGGTTCGCGAACGGCGTATCTGCGCAAACCCTATCATGATGATCCGTCAACAATCGGACTTCGCGTACATTCCCCCGAAGCGATGGATGTCTTTGTGCAAAAAGCGCAAAAGAACAACATTCAGGTAATTGTACACGCCATAGGAGACGCGGCTGTTGATCAGGTAATCAGCGCGTTTGAAAAAGTAACAGGCAAAAACAAAAACGATCTCCGCCACGCGGTTGTGCATTGTCAGATAACAGATTTGCCGCTCCTTCAGCGCATGGCGAATAATGACATCCTCGCAATTATACAGCCAATCTTCCTTGCCCACGATCTCTACATGGCGGAGGATCGCGTAGGCAAAGAACTTGTGTCCACTTCTTACGCATGGAAAACCATGGAAAAACTGGGTATCAAAACGTCATACGGAACCGACTGCCCGGTAGAATCAATAAGCCCGATAGAGTGTATTGACTGCGCCGTAAACCGCAATGATCTTTACAACGATTACCCCGAGGGAGGTTTTTACCCCGCCGAATGTGTGGATGTGTACACCGCAGTTGACGCCTATACCTCCGGCAGCGCGTACGCGACATTTGATGAAAAAGAGAAGGGCAGAATCAAGCAGGGCTATCTTGCGGATTTGGTACTGCTGGATCGCGATATTTTTACCATTCCAAGAAAGGAAATTCGTAATACAAAAGTTCTTTGGACAATGGTAGGCGGTAACATAGCGTACCGGAAAAAATAAAACGTTTGCAAATTAACCGGGTTTTGCAAAAGCCTCAGTTTCGTTCATGCTTCCGGTCCTGTAGCCCAATAGATCTACCGACACGTATGTAAAGCCGCACTGTTTCAGTCTTTGATGAACCGCCTCTCTGTTTTTTCTGCCGGTCAATATTGCAAAGCCATCCTCATCTGTTTCTATACGCGCAAGGTTGCCGTGATGACGTACCCGCACCTGCTTGAGTCCCATATCCAGCAGGAACTGTTCCGCCTTATCGATCATTCCCAGTTTTTCCCGCGTAATAGATTCGCCGTAAGGAAAACGTGAAGAGAGGCAGGCGAAGGACTGTTTGTTCCATGTAGGCAGCCCCATATCTTTTGAAAGGACGCGGATCTCATCCTTCGTAAGTTGCGCATAACGGAGGGGGCTTTTCACTCCCTGTTCTGCAACTGCCGTCATTCCCGGACGGTAATCGTTGTTATCGTCCATATTTGAGCCTTCGGTAACGTGTTCAATGCCATGCTGACGCGCCACATTCCAAATCTTTGTAAACAGCTCGTTCTTGCACAAATAGCACCGATTGACTGGATTTTTGGAGAAGCCGTCAATATCCAATTCCTCAGAATCGCATATCACATGTTTGATTTTTTCACTTTCACAAAAAGAAACCGCTTCCTTTAGTTCGCGTTCAGGGAATGAACAGGAACGGGCCGTAACGGCGATTGCCTTGTCGCCCAAAACGTCATGAGCCGTCTTCAACAAAAAAGTTGAATCGACTCCACTAGAAAACGCGACAGCCACGCTTCCAAGTTCACGCAAATACTGTTTTAACTTTTCGTGTTTCTCAATAGCACTGTCCATAGTAACCACTCCTTTTTAGTCAATAGAGTTGTTCGGAAACTTCAGTTTCTGAACAACTTCCATATAAAATCGCATTTTTGCAGGGCTGACTTTGAAAAAGTCAAGCCCGAAAAAATGCAAGACTTGTGAGGGAACCAACCGGGTTCCCGAACAAGTCAAATGTCTTTTAAAACGTCCTGAATTGATATTCCCTTTTCATTGGCGATCCTGGCAACATCCTCATATTCGGGTTTTGATTTTTTTACCCCGTAACCGTAAGAAGTTTTCACCCTTACAGCACCATACTTTGTTTGAACCTCCGCATGCTCCCTTTGCAATGTGTACCGGCGGCAGATATTCTCCCTGATTCCAAGCGTGGACGTATGTTTGAAAATAAGCGATACCATTTTATCTTTCACGTCGCCTCGGCATAAACAAATGAACTGTAACCCAGGGCGTCCCTTCTTCATCACTGCCGGTATTGTCCATACATCAAGCGCACCTTCATCAAGCAGAAGCTGCTGCGCAAACGCCACTGCTTCCGCCGTCATGTCGTCCAAATTGCAGGAAAGCTCCACAGCTTCATCATCAACGCCAGCCGTGTTCCCCAAAAATGAGCGGACGCAATTCGCCCTTTCAAAATCTTTCTTTCCCATGCCGTACCCAATTTTGGAAACAGATAAAACCGGCATTACGCGAAACTCCTTCACAAAATGTTTTAACAACGCGGCTCCCGTCGGCGTACAAAGCTCTCCCCCTGTTTGATCATTGTACATAGGGACATTCCGCAAAATAAAAGCCGTCGCGGGAGCCGGTACAGGCAAAATGCCGTGAGCGCAGCGAACCTGCCCGCTGCCGGTATTAACAGGAGACGCTAAAATGACATCGGGCGAGAGTTCCTCTATCAGCATACAAACGCCCACAATATCGGCAACCGCGTCCATTTCTCCCACTTCATGAAAGTGTATCTTGTCTACAGGTACGCCGTGCGCGTGGCTTTCAGCCTCGGCTATCAGCTTGTAAACTTCAAGCGCGTTCTTTTTCACGTTATCTGAAACATTCAAGTGCCCGATTAGGTGTTCGATACCGTGATAACTACCGTGATGGTGTTCATGGTGATGATGTTTATGCTCATCGTGATCATGATCATCGTGCTTATGATCGTGGTGATGATCTGAATCTGTATCCTCTTCCTGCCCATCTATCAATACTTTTATATGCGTCCCTGTTATCCCACATTTTACGTACGGGTCGGCGCTTACAACAACATTCGGGATGCCGATGCTGTTCAACTTTTCCAGAAATTCTTTCGGGTTATCATGCAATTCCAGCAAAGCCGCCATCAGCATATCGCCTGCGGCTCCCATGTTACATTCAAAATAAAGTGTTTTCATTAGTCTCTACTTCCTCCCTAGATGATTTATCATACTTGCCAAATAACCGGCCCCGAAGCCGTTGTCAATATTCACAACGCTGACGCCGCTTGCGCAGGAATTGAGCATTGAAAGGAGCGCGGCTAGTCCGTTAAACGACGCGCCGTAACCCACGCTGGTAGGAACGCCGATTACCGGACAGTCCGTTAAGCCGCCGATAACACTGGTGAGCGCGCCCTCCATCCCGGCTATTGAAATAATAACCTGCGCGTCCATTATTGCGTCTAACCGTGAAAGCAGTCTGTGAAGCCCCGCAACTCCGACATCGTATAAACGGACGACCTCATTTCCGAGAGCCTCCGCCGTAACCGCCGCTTCTTCTGCTACAGGCATATCGCCCGTGCCTCCCGTGGCGACTACTATTTTCCCAATACCGTCCGGTTCAGGGATTTTGCCGATTATTCCGATACACGCCGTATCGCAGTATTGCAGAGTAACGCTCTTCCCTATTGCCTCAGCGATTTCCGGCAGCAGCCTTGTTATGAGAATTAACCGCTGACCTTTGTCAAGCATGGCTTTCACGATACCAACAATCTGCTCAGTCGTTTTACCTTCTCCGTAAATTACCTCTGGAACGCCCTGCCGCAGCTCACGGTGATGATCTACTTTCGCGTAACCTAAATCCTCAAATGGTTCAATACGCAGTTTTAACAACGCCTCTTCGGGTGAAACCGTCCCTTCACGTACCTTCTTTAAAATGTTTAAGGTTTCCTGTTTATTCATAATACCTTCCCGTAATTGCTTCAAGTCCGCAATTTGACATTAAATCTTTATCATAAAGTAAAGCTAACTTTCCATCAGCGACAATCCGACCGTTATTCAAAATGATCACACGGCTGCACACCTCAGACGCAAGGGTCATGTCGTGTGTTGCTATTATTTTTGTATGGTGCAATTTCTTTAATGTTTCAACTAACGTACGCCGCGCCCTGTGGTCAAGAAAAGCTGTCGGTTCGTCGAACATGACAACGGAAGGCTCCATAGCCAAGACTGTCGCAATCGCCGCCATGCGCTTCTCTCCTTCGGACAGTTTTAACGAAGAACGGCTGCGCAGATGATCTATGCCCAATTGATTAAGAGTTTCATCCACACGTTTTTTAACCGCCTCTTCAGGCATCCCAAAATTGCGGCAGCCAAAGGCTGCATCGTCAAATACAAACGGCATAAACAGCTGATCGTCGGGGTTTTGAAAAACCAGCCCCGCTTTTTTGCGTATTTCATTGACCGTCTTCTTGCCAAGCTGTACGCCGTCTATTTCAACCACTCCGTTTACAGGTTCAAGTATGCCGATAATCGCAAGCAGGAGCGATGTTTTGCCCGCGCCGTTTCCGCCTATTAACGCAATGTTTTCACCTTCTTCGACGGAAAGACTTACATCGTCAACCGCCATTGTTTTATCGGGATAAACAACCGTTACGTTTTGCAGTTTCAACATTAAAAAAACCTTTCCAATATACGTGAAGATAGACTGTTCACGTCAACAAGGCGGAATGTTACACATAACAGAGAGACAACAACCGAAAAGACAATATCGTATAACATCAGCTTCCTTGAGTTACGCGGTATATTTTGAAGAGCGTAGCCCCTGCACTTCATGGCGTTATATACTCTGTCGGCGCGGTCAAAACTGCGGAGAAGAAGCTGTCCCGCGAAACTGCCCATATCTTTTATTTCAATTCCCCTTTTGTTGGGACACCGCAAAGAATACGCGATACTCATTGAATACGCTTCAATCAACAATACGCCGATGTAACGGTATGTCATTTCAAACATGGTGATAAAAATACCCGGTATTCGTAAGCGCCTCATTTCGCCGGTGAGAGCGGAAAACGGCGTTACCGAGACGAGTATCAAAACTGCCATTACGCACAGATAGGTTTTAAACAATATGGTAATAAGCGATACTAAGCCGTAACTTACCGCTACACCGCCTACTGTAAAAGCAACTGTTCTGTCAAAGAATAAATTGCTAATTCCGGCAAAGAGGCAAAACGGCAAGGCGATAAGAAACCTTTTAAAGAGCATTGAATAAGGCGTTTCGGAAAGAGCCATTAGGAGCGCTGGATAAAAAATGTATGGTATCAACCGCCCAAGGGAGTATCTGTCAAACGAAACAACCGTTACAATAAAGACCGCCGATGTCAATAACTTCGCAAGCGGATGCAGTTTGTGAATATGCGTACTACCGTCCGCCAACTGTTCAAGAGCGTAAAGCTCGTGTATCTTGTTTATCATTGTAATGAAACGGCTTTTCTCTTTTTAACAAGAGAAATTATCAGTACGGTAATCCCGGCAAGGATGAAAGTAAACACACCGCCTGCGATACCCGCGACGGATGTTCCCATTACTGAACCCTTTTCTCCCGCGTTAGGGAAATCATAATCAGGCATAATGGCTGTCTTCTCCTGAATTGACAGCGCGCCTTCTAAAAGTGAATCTTTTAATTCAAGTTCCGCAGTACCTGCCGCCCTTTCTATTGACCATTCAAGCCCGTCAGGGTAAGAAGAAACAAACAGGGACAACACGCCGCCAACAATCAGCGTAATTACAACTAACGAGGCGAGAATGTTTTTCATGGGAGCCGCGCTCTTTATAGCCGTTCCTTCAAGTGTACTTTCCATTATTTCAGGACGCATTTTATAAACAAAGCAGAGAACCGCGGCGGTAATAACGCCCTCAATAAGACCAATCGCGAGATGAATGGGCAGCATCAAAAGAAGGAATGTCCCAAACGGCAAGGCGGCGATGCCTGAAAACAACGTTTGAAACACAACCCCAAGCGCGCCAAGCTGTAACGCCGCGACAACCGCCGCTATCGAGGCGGCTGTAATTCTGCCGGTCGTAATGCCCTTTTGAACAAACGGCTTAAAGACAAGCGGGTAAACAACAAGGCAGGGAATAACTCCCAGATTAAAAATGTTGCATCCCAGGGCGAGAAGTCCGCCGTCAGCAAAAAACAGGCACTGAATAATCAGCACCGCCGATATTGCGAGAAGCGCGGGAAAGCCGCCTAGCATGGCGGCAAGCAGAATCCCGCCGCCGATATGCCCGCTAGAGCCGGTCCCCGGAATGGTAAAGTTAATCATCTGCGCGGCAAAAACAAACGCGCCCATTACGCCGGTAACGGGAACTTTCTTTTCGCAGAGGTCGTCTTTTTTTACTTTAGCGACTGAAAAGGCAAGGGCGGCGGCGCTGACGGCGCACATCGCCGTTCCTACCGCGGGGGATAAAAGTGAATCCGCTATATGCATAACATTCCTTAAAAACCGCGCCGCTTCTGCCGCGCAAAACACCTTCATGGCATTGTTTGTTTTTACGGAAAAATCGCGTCATACCTTCATGATATGGATTAGTCAGCTTATATCATAAATCGCGGAGTGTCAATCTGTCCTGGGAAAGTTATTCGCCGCGCGGCGAACTATTTTCCGATTGATTTGGGTCTCCTGCGTTGACTAAACATATTTTCCTGCTTATCTGTAAACAAATATTGATTTTTTACCTTTTTTATTCCATTTTCCTTGGCCCATACACACACCAATTGCCTTGAACATCCGTTTCTCTCCGCAACGCCGCTGGCGTTTGTCTTTTTTCTTTCCCGCCTGCTTTTTAACCATTCAATAAACTGTTGTTCTATCTTTTCATCAATAACATAATCTATTCCATGTCTGTATCCTTTTTTCTTTATCTTTTTTTCTTCAAGCCACCGGTATATATTTTTTAATTCACACCTGTATTTTTTGCTTAAATCCAATGGGTTTAATTTTAACTGCTTCAATTCTTTTTTCCTTTTAAAACTTTCAGCGAATTGTTTTTCAATGTTCTTGTTTTGTTCCATATTGTATTTATTGAATTTAAGGTTATTTTTTTTAAGCCACATTCTAATGTCTCTATACTTACAATTATTCCGTTTTGCAACAGCAGTAAATGTCCAATCCCGCCTGCTTTTTAACCATTCAATAAACTGTTGTTCTATCTTTTCATCAATAACATAATCTATTCCGTGTATGTATCCTTTCTTTTTTATATTTTTTTCTTCAAGCCACCGGTATGTTTCTTTTTTATCACATTTGAATTTCTGGCTCAATTGTGACGGGCTTATATATAATTCACTCATTTTTTCCCTTTTTTATAATAATAGCCTATTATCATTTTATCATATCATATCTTATGTCAGCAAGACAGCCCGGCGGCGGGCAAGCTGGATAAATACTTACACTACATATAGTATCGTTCCTTAGCAATACACTATATGTAGCGTGAGTGCCTGACATTGTTCGTGTACTATCTTAACACTAGCTGGTTTTTAATCCTATTACAAGCGGAATAACGGGTATATTGACATTTTTTCATAATGTATGTAAACTAAAATGCGGGGTCTGAATGTTTACACGCCCTGCCTAATGGCCGGGTTTTCCGGTCTTTACATATTGGGGGCTGGAAAGCTCCCTTTTTATAGGTTTATTTTGCAATTTGCAATAAAAACAATATTTGTGCGATACTATGCGTATCCAGGCGGCGGGAATTGATTGAAGATTGTTCTAAAAAATGATAATTTGTATTTAAGGAGTAAATATGAATTTGGGAAAACTAAAAGAAAAAGTTGATTCTGCTGAAGTTGTAGAAGAACTGATTGTTTTATCAGAGAATGTTTTTGGTAAATGTAACGATGATGTAAGAAATGTCGTTGAAATGTTTATCACAAAATCATATTTAATGGGAAAGCAAAATCAGGTAAAAATATTTGAGGAATAAAATACACTTACTTTATTGAATTGATAATATCGTTTATTAAGCGGTAATGGCTTAGTTGCGCATCCGAAGCTCAGATGCACAACCGAAAGCCTGGGAAGTTCCCCCGATGGTTCGGGAATGTCCCCGTTACCAGTGGCGTCAGGCGCCTTCTTTATCTATTCGACTGTGTGAAACTGCTGAATGGAACCGTGGCGTTCCCGTTGGAAAAGTTCGCCGTGCCAACATAATACACAGAGGGAGAGGGAGTATAATCGTGCAGTACTACCACCCGACTTCCCGATCCTGTCCACCTGACACTGCCGTTACCATCGATGTGAAGCCAGAAAGTGGAACCTCTTCTATTACTATTCGTGGAAAGAGCCTCATCTTTTGCCGCCCAGTCTCTCCCGTTGGTAGTAGTTTCGCCCTGGCGAAACACATACGCACTCCAATCTCCGTTCTGGTTCGGCAGTCCGGTGACGGTCAGCCCGTCGCCGCCGCCACCACCGCCTCCGCCTCCTCCTCCGCCACCACCGCCGCCTCCCTTGCTGTCGTCTTTGAAGAGATCGTCAAGTATGTTAAAGCAGGAGGCGAATGAGAAGGCGATTGCCGTTACGAGGGCTATAACCGCCAATACTTTGATCGTCTTTTTCATTTTAGGCTCCCTTTATCTGGCGTACGCAGTAGTCGTGGTGAAGAAGTAGTAGAATTTCGTTACTGAGGTGATTTTCTTGCCTGAGGCTTCGGCTGCCCTCACTTTTGTGTCGTATTCGGCAAAGCCCATGTCGAATAGCCCGAGGATGACTGTGTACGACCCGATTTCCGTGGCGTCTTTTGCCGCCGGATCGCTGAATGTGAACAGCCCGTGCGGGTCGCCTGTGCCGCCGGTTGAGCTTAATATCGCGCAGCCGGACACCGAAACCATTACCGCCGCTACGGCGATAATCCCTAACACTTTGATTGTGTTCTTCATAGAGAACTCCTTGCTTGTTTCAAAATATATAAACCGCCAGGCGGCTTATTCCCTAAAAGACTGCCTCAAATAAGATATTCATCCTTTAATTATACCCACTAATAGCTAGTATTTGTCAAGAGGTATAAATAGCCACTATTGGCTAGTTGAGAGATAACTCTAATGGCTATTAGCATAGAAAATGACCTTAAAGCAGATTTTTGTCCAAAATCTTAAAGAATTCCGTAAAAAAGAAGGTTTATCCCAAATGAAATTAGCCGAGTATTGCGGTACAGCGCACAGTTATATTGGGGAAATTGAAGTTGGGCGGAAGTTTCCTTCTATGGAACTGATAGAGAAAATAGCCGCAATTCTCAGAGTTGAACCGTATCTTTTTTTCAAAAGCAGGACAGGAAACAGCGCTTTAGCTGAAATTGAACAAGTAAACACAAGAATGGCTCATTCCTCAAAGAAACAGCTTCAAAAAGAAGTTAAAGCCCATATTAAAAAGCACATTAGCCAATCAACTACCCAAATCCTGAGCGAAATTAACGATATTATTGAAAAATATTGATATGCCGTGGGAAATGGCTTTTTTGGGGGAAGCGCGGTTAAACCCTGTGCATTTCTTTGTCGCCGTGAACGCCGACTAATTCTCTTTTCGGGTTTATGGTCAAGTCCATGTGTTCCAATGGGATGGCTCCGAGGAGAACTTCGGGAGCGTCCGGCATTACCAGTGCGTCACAGGTCATGTGGCGGTTTTTCCACCAAATTTCCAGCGGGCCTGCCATTGGGAAATAGGCTTTTTGCCCGTCCGCGAGGTTAGCCTCTCCGAAGCCTTTATCACGCAGGCCAAGTTTTTGGCGGATGTCCTCGTTGATGACGAGAGTCCACGCTCCGGTGTCAACAACCGCGTTGACGGTCATCTGCCTGATTTCATTCTCTTTGATATATCCTTTCTCGGCAAATGCCGAGTCAATCTCGTTTTTAAGGGTTAATTCGGTATATACAATGCTCATGTCTTCGCTCCTTACCATAAATATATTGCTTTTACACCTAAACGGCAATGGAAAAATGCCAGCCAAATAGGGCTGGCTAGCGGTTTTTTGGGGAAGCGCGCTGTTTCAAAAAGGCGGGAATTGTTGTATAGTAGAGACAGGGGAAAGCCAATGCCGCTAATATCGCAATTTTACGGAATATTGATTTACATTTATAAAGAATTGAACAGCAAGCACAATGTACCGCATTTCCATGCCAAATATGCTGAATTTGAGGGTGTGTATGACTTCAAGGCAAACCTCATTGAAGGCGAATTGCCGCCTAAACAAAGAAAACTTGTGGAAGCCTGGACTCTGCTCCATGAAGATGAATTAAACGCGGCTTGGGTTGCCTGGAGTGAGAGCGGTGAAGTTATTAAAATCGAAGGGTTGAGGTGATTTTATGATACGTCCAAAAGCCATAGATGTAGAGCCGCGTCCCGATTACTGTCTGCTGGTTACTTTCAGCAACAATGAGAAACGTTTGTTTGACGTTAAGCCCTATCTTGATTTTAAGCCGTTTAGTGAGTTAAGAAACGTAACATTGTTCAACACCGTTAAACCAGCCGGACTAAGCGTTGAATGGCTGCACGGACAGGATATTTGCCCCGATGAACTTTATTATAACAGCTACTTGCCGGTAGATAATACAGACCATATATGCTAATTTAACAGGGCAGGGAATTAACATCGCCGCTGGAGCGGCTTAACAGGAGTCAGGGCTATATGAAGAAAATATACTTATGTTTTGTTCTTCTTCCATTGTTTTTTTCGTGTGATATTAACAACTGGGATGACACTGTTATTATTAATACCTCCAGCTTTGATGTTACGTTCAAGTTCAGCAATACAGAAGAAATAGAACTGCCCGCCGGGAAACAGGCGGCTTTTCCAACAGAAGCGTATCAACGCCTTGAATCATACAGTCCTGAAAAAAGGGTTTACTTTACTTACTCTTCAACAAATGACGGCTATACGGGAGAATTCAGTACGCTGGAATCATGGACGGTGAATGTCAGGAATAACATTGGAGAAAAAGCAACATTGAGCGCTGACGGCTGGATGGACGATATAGAGGATATAGAGAGTGATAGTAATGATCGTACAGGCAAAATATATACCGAAGACCCCAATTTCATTGTTACAAAGACCGAGAATAACTTTCCTGCTGTCGCAGTGTATTACAGAGATGAAGAAGGGGCTTTTCAGGTTTCAATTCAATGGGGCGGCAATTAACATCATTCCTTGCCTTGCAGTTTTTTTGTTATTTCACCTATATACGACTGAACGCTTCTTTCGGCAACGCCCAAAATGGTGACATTGCATTTGTCAACGGGAAGCAGTATCTTGTGCGCGGAACTTGAAGAGACCGCTTCCGCCATTTTCGGGCTTATTTCTCCGTGCATCGCGTTGGCAAACAGGATGCCTGTTACGCCAATAATAAAGTCGGCTTTCGTGCAATTATAAACAACAGCATTTTCGCCGGTCGCGCCTCGGTTTGCCCCTGCCTTTATCATTGCGGATGTCGCTATTGAGTTTGTGCCAACCGCCGTAATATCAACATCGTCAAGTTCATTCCTTATATGCTCAATTATGGATTTGCCGATCCCGCCGCCCATGCCGTCTATTACAAGTATATTCATCGTGCTCATTATACACTCAATAATTGATTGATAAAACCCATGTTTGCATTTACCATTAAGTCATGACATACCCATTTCAAGACCCGTCGCTGCCGTTAAAGGATCGTGTACGCGACCTTGTTTCAAGGCTGACAATTGAGGAAAAAACCGGCTTTATTCCAACCCGCAACCAGGCTGTCGAGCGGCTTGGCATACCGTTATGGTTTATCGGCGCGGAAGGAGCGCACGGCTTCGTAAACCGTGAGGGAAACAACACAACCTTCCCGCAGACCATCGGGCTTGCCTCAGGCTGGGATCGTGAGCTTCTGCGGAAAATAGGCGAGGTGAGCGGTACGGAAGCGCGCTGCTTCTACAAGGCAAAGGATCGAAGGGGCGGGCTTTCAATCTGGTCGCCGACTATCGATCTGGAACGCGACCCTCGCTGGGGGCGCACCGAAGAAGGTTACGGCGAAGACCCATTTCTTACAGGCGAACTCTCTTCCGCGTACATTCGCGGCGTGCAGGGAGATCACCCCTTCTACCTGCGGGCAAGCTGCGGCCCGAAACACTTTCTTGCGAATAACAACGAGAAGGACCGGGGAACCTGTTCATGCTCAATCCCTCCCCGCCTGTTACGTGAATACTACCTCGTCCCTTTCAAGGCTGCGATAGAAAAAGGAAAAGCAGTCTCCCTTATGACTGCCTATAACGAAGTGAATGGAATCCCGATGATGCTTCACCCGATGTTGAAAGAAACTGTAAAGGATGAGTGGGGGCTTGAAGGGCACATCGTAACAGACGGCGGCGATTTTTTACATACGGTCAAACTGCACAATTACTTTGAAGCGCACAGCGAAACTCTTGCACAAGCGCTGAAGAACGGCGCGGACAGCATGACTGATAATCCAGAAGAGATAATCAAGGCTGTCAAGGAAGCGCTTGAAAAGAAACTGATTGACGAAGAGGAACTCGACAAACACCTTGAAGGAATATTGGCGATCCGTTTCCGGCTTGGACATTTTGATCCGCCCGGACTCTGTCCCTATGAATCAATAGGCGAAGCCGATTTCATGAAGGACGAATATCGGGAACTGTCGCGGGAAGCTGTAAGAAAATCAATAGTGTTGTTAAAGAATGACGGCGATCTTCTGCCCCTTCGCCCCGATAAGATCGAAGGCGCAATCGCAGTGATGGGCCCTCTTGCAGATGAATTGCACCTTGACTGGTACGCGGGACGCCCGGTACACACCTGCGCTCCGTTGGACGGTCTTAAAGAACTATACGGTGAGCGCGTCATCTACACAGACTGCCGCGACATTGTCTCCTTTACTACGGATGATGGTAAGCCCATGATACTAATCGATGTTGAAGATAAGGAAAAACCTGATGAACCCGCAAAAAAAACATTCGCCGCGGGAAGGGCAGGCGAAAGCCCGGCGCGTTTCTACATGGAGGACTGGGGGTGGGGGGTAAAAACTTTCACAGATGTTGAAAGCGGCTTGATGCTTGAAGGATGTTACGCGCGCCGTGAGGTGATTGTTCCCAGAGACGCGCCCGTTCCGCCGGAAGCGATCCCCGCTTACGACGACTCCAAAATCACGATTACGGCGACGGCAAAGAACAACCTTCAATGGTTCGGGTATACACTGTTTAACGTTGTTCCGCAGGAAGGCGGTTTGGTTTACCTTAAGACTCACGACAACAGACGCGTTGCAGCGCAGGCGGCGGGAACTCCCGTAATTCAACACGACAGTCCTCTTCCAACAGCGGGAGAACTTTTCAGAATGAAGGTTGAACATGACGGTATCGCCGCCGCTGCCGAAGCAGCCGCGAAAGCGGGACAGGTAATCTTCTTCGGGGGAAACGATCCCATGATCAACGGACGTGAAGAAGTAGACCGCCCAAGTTTGAATCTGCCCCCCCGTCAGGAAGAACTGATCCGCCGGATAGCCGGTGTAAATAAACGCACTGTTTTGGTTCTTCTTTCCGGCTATCCTTACACCTGCAAGGAAGCGGCGAAAAAAGTTCCGGCAATTATCTGGATGGCGCACGGTATTCAGGAGACCGGACACGGTATCGCGGACATTATTGGCGGCGCATATTCACCGGCGGGCAGGCTTCCCCTTACATGGTACGAAGATGAAAAACAACTCCCCTCCATTATGGAGTACGACATTATGTCAGGCGGAACCACCTATCAGTATTTTTCAGGGCCGGTACTGTGGGCATTTGGACACGGTCTTTCATACAGCAGTTTCGCCTATTCGGGATTGACGATTGACAAGGGCGCGGCGGCGGAAAATGAAACCGTCACCGTCTCTTTAAAATTGAAGAATGTTGGCTCCCTAACAGCGGAAGAAGTCCCACAGATGTACGTTACCTTTTCCGGCTCCGTTTTCCACCGCCCATTAAAAACATTGAAGGGCTTTAACCGTCTTTCACTTGCGCCGGGTGAAGAACAGACGATCAGTTTCGCCCTGCCTGTGAAAGAACTTGCAATCTGGAACAGTTTTAACAACCGCTTTATGGTAGAGTCCGGTTACTGCACAGTTTCAATCGGAGCGTCTTCTGCGGACATCCGCCTTTGCGGCGGCTTTGAAGTGAAGGGCGAAAATCCTCTCCCCCGCAAACTGTCAGGCGCAATATACGCGCAGGGTTTTGATGATTACTCATCCTGCTATCTGCATGAAAAACGCGGAAGCGGAATTCCCGCAGTTTTCAACAATAAAGACGGAGGCTGGATACGTTTTGCCGCGCTCGACTTTGCGGACGGCGTCTCCCGCTTCTGCGCAACTGTGCAGGGCGGTTACGTTGGCAGAATAGAATTACGCCTCGACGCGCCGGACGGCATGTTAGCCGGGACGGTCGAAGTGCCAAATACCGGAGACATTTCTTTCTACCCGCTTGCAAAAACCAGCTACAGACGCCTGCCTGTATGGGGATACGCGGAATGTCTCACGGAAAAAATTTGCGGAGTACACGATCTGTACCTGGTATTCTACGGAAAAACCGCTCTTTGGCGTTTTGAGTTTAAAAACGTTTAAGCGTCAACAGATTCGTTTCTGTTACTGCGCAACGGCATAGCCGGCAAGCCGTTTTTCGCGTAAAGCGGCGTAGGGCCGAATTTCGTCCAGGCATAGCGGACTCTCTTCGGCTCATCAACTTTATCCGAGCGCAGGATCACGCAATTACCGTCAATAACCGCAAGCGCGGGATAATAAGGCCCCTTCGCTCCGGCAACTTCAAAACCAAGAGCTTCGCCTCGAAACTCAAGACCGCAGTCAGCGTTGTCAAAATGCAGGCTTATGGAGCCGCCCTCATTTTGCGCCCACGCGAATATGGGACCGTCCGCCTCAATGTCTTTGCCATAAACTTTTTTCAACGCCTGAAGGGCGAGGCGGAAACCGACAGTCTGTTTGTCGAACGGATGAATGTTATCAAATTCGCCGCAGTCAATGATAACCGCCAGTCCCGTATTAGCGATGTCAAGCGAAGCAAGATACTGGCTCTCTCTCATCAGACACCAGTGCCGTGGAGGGCTGCCCGATTCAACTTCTTCACGCGATGCGTACATTGGCAGTTGAACAAAAAGGAACGGAAGCCGATCATCAAGCCAGTCGCTTCTCCACTGCCCGATGAGGTAGTACATCATCTGACGGTAATCGTCTGCGCGAAGATCGTCCTCCTCTCCCTGATAGTAAAGAAAACCCTTAATAGCGTACGGCGCGACTCGGCGTATCATGGCGGTGTGAAGGTTTGTCGGGCAATAGGGGCTTGTGTTCCCGGCGGGCTGGGGCCAGGGACATAGACCACATTCCCTGTTCAACGTTTCCCAGCTTGCGTCAGGCTCTTTTTCACGCCACGCGCGGATACGCCCGTCCCACTCTCGCCATTGGGCAAAGTACTCTTCCATTTCGGCGTTGTACTGTTCGTCAGTTTTCCCGCCTACTTTGGCGGCGTAATCGTCAATAAATTGTTTGCCCGCGCTACTGCGTAAAAGTTGTTCCCTGCTCATCCACGTGCTGATCGACGTGCCGCCCCATGAACAGTTGATAATGCCGATTGGAATTCCCAAATCGGCGTTTATCTTCCGCGCGAAGAAAAAAGCGGCGGCGCTCAACATGGCGGCGGTTTGGGGAGCGCATACCTGCCACTTGTTCCGCTTTTCTTCGCGCAGGTAATCCTCGTCCACAACTGCACGCTTAACCACCTGAAAAAAACGAATGTCGGGATTTGCGCAATTGGCAAGTTCAGCCGCCCCGTCCTTGCAGTTGATGAGTTCCATCTCCATATTGCTTTGCCCTCCGGCAAGCCACACATCCCCTGTGATCACATTGCGAAAACGTATCTCATCACTGCCGTCGCTGATTACAAGCTCGCCTCTCTGGCCGGCGGGCAGAGGCGGCAGCGTAAGGCTCCAGTCCATGCCGTGTACCCTTGTAACCGCCTCTACGCTGTCCCCGCTTTGCCAGATTACGCGGACAGTACTGCCGCCATCTCCCGATCCCCAAATGGGAACAGGCTTTCCATGCTGTAAAACCATATTGTCTGAAAAAACAGGATCTGTCTCCAATACAAGCCGTATCATATTTTATTTGTTTTTACCCAGTTGATGATTTCGTCAACCTTTCCGAAGACGAGACCCGTCACTGTATCGGCGCAGCCATAGTAAATGGCAACCTTGCCTGAGTCCTTGTCTATCAACGCCGCGCATGGGAACGTTACATTGGGCACATCGCCTGTCAGCTCGTAAATTTCTCTTGGGCAGATAATGTAAGGTTTGGAACGCGCGATAACTTTCCACGGTTTGTCAATGTCAAGTAACGCCGCGCCGAATGAATACACAAAACCATTACAGCTTGTCAGAACTCCGTGGTAGAACAAGAGCCAGCCTTCAGTAGTTTCAATGGGACAGGGACCCGCGCCTATCTTTGTGCTTTGCCATCCGCCCCAGGGAGACATTACATGACGGTGTTTTCCCCAATACACAAGGTCAGGGCTTTCAGAATAGAAAATATCGCCAAACGGCGTATGACCGGAATCGCTTGGACGGCTGTACATGGCGTAGTTTTTGCCGATTTTTCGCGGGAAGAGCGCGCCGTTGCGGTTATATACCATCATCGGGTTTTCCATCTGATAGAACTTTTCAAAATCATAAGTGTAACCGAGACCGAGGCTTGCGCCGTGATAACCGTTACACCAAATTACATAGTAACGATCCTCAATAAATATTACCCTTGGGTCGTACTTGTAATCGGAATCGGGCAGTTCAGGATCGGTTTTAATAAATTGAATTGCGTTATCTTCAATTTCCCAATTAATGCCGTCCTTGCTGCGCCCCGCGTGGATATCCATGTGGCGTGCGGTATCATCGCAGCGGAACACACCCGCAAACCCATCCTTGAACGGGACAACCGCGCTGTTAAAAATACTGTTTGAATGAACGGTCAGGTTCCTGGGAATAATCGGATTGCGGGTATACCGCCACATTATTTCCTTTTTTGGATCGCTGGAAGCCGGCCTGTCCTCCCAGGGAATTTTTGGTAAGCTGACGCCGTTCACTATAAGATTACTCATATCATCTCCATTATAAAAAAATATCCCGGCAATTACAAAATTACCGGGATTAAAAAATGTTTAAACCCTCAATTAGCGGTTTGCACTTTCTATTAAAGCGTTCCACTGCGGAGTAAACTGTTCAATAAGCTGCGCGGGGTTGCCTCTGAATGTCCTTAAAGGTTCACCGAAAGAACCGGTGTCAAACCCGGGGATCAAAGAGAAGTTTCTGTAGGTAACATTACGGGCATTCTTCGTCAGTTCCATTGTTTCATCAACGGCGCGGCGGTCACGGAAAGCCCAATATTGACCAGCTTTCCAATCGGTATCCATCGGAACATTCCAAAGATCAAAAGCCTGGAGAATTGCATCTACTTCTTGAGGAGTAAACAAAGCCGGAATCACAAATACGTTCTCGGTAAGGCTCATGCGGTAATCAGTAGCTCTGGGACCTTTTGGCGGCAATACGCATCCATAATCATCCACCATTGTATCAGGCATTTGACCCTTTCTCCACTCAGGCGCAATATACAACGCAACGCGGCTGCTAACAAACTCGGTAAAATCCCAATCCCATGCGACATCGTCTCCCGCCGGACGCGGTCTCATTACGCCTTCTTCCATCATCCTGACGTAAAATTGTATTGCCTCAAGAAATCCCGGCGTGTTTGTCGCATTCTGGAATCTGCCTGATGAGTCTATGGTTACAAAGTTGGCGTTGTTTCCGTATACCAGCGCATACATAACTTCACGGACATCATCGCAGGGTAATCCGTAGATATCAATACTACCGTCATTGTTGGTATCGCGTGTTGTCTGCCTGGCAATATTGAAAAAGTTTTCCCATGTCCATGTGCCGTCTCTCTGCATATTGTACGGCAGTTCAGGATCAAGACCGGCTTCCCTTAAGAGCCTCTTGTTCCAGAAAACAAAGTTGCCCTGCCAGCTATCACCGCCTACCCCAACAGAACCGGCATATTGCTTTCCGCCAAAGGTAAACATATTCGCAATCATCGCGTTATAAGCTGTCCGTTGTCCCGCAACAGGTACTGTGTTGGTAAGTTTGTAACTGCTGTCGCTAATCGGATAGAGCAGTCCCTGTTTGTACAATGTCATCGCCCACTCACCGCTGAGTTCGTAGACATGAACACTTTTATTCCCCGACATAATGTTAGTGGTTACTATCGGGAAATAGTCATCCCAGCCTGCGAGTTCCTCTATGACCATTTTGAAGCCATAGTCAGCCTGAATTTTCTTCCGCCACTCAAGCTCTTTTTCCTCAGCTTCGTTTCTCGGTTCATAGGTGTTTACATCATAAGCATTATGCCATCGTCCGAAAACGATGTTCATACCCTTGAGGCCGCTGCTGGCGGAGCTCGCCTGACTCCTGTTACATCCTGTCACTAAAATAAGCACTGCCGCTGCAATTACTAAAGTACACAGGATAACCCCCATTCGACTTGTTCTTTTAAACATGTCATTCCTCCATAAAATAATTTTCTATTTCAAACGGTTTAACCCGTATTGAAAACAAAACGCTCCATTCATTCTACATCTTGATACCTGTTTGGCTCAAGGACTCAACAAAGGCTCTTTGCGCCACCAGATACAGCAATATCAGCGGGGCAAGGCTCATCAGCATTCCGGTCGCCACAATAGCCTGCGTATACGCAAGCGGCGGCTGCGATATAATGCCGCCGGCTCCTGAGCCATAGCTGTTAATGCCTGCCCAGTAATTATAAAAAGAATCCGTCAATTTACTCAGGGCAAGCGCTACCATTTTGTAACTCCGCAAGAACAATGTTGCAAAGAGCGTATCCGTCCACTGCCATACAAAGGAGAACAGGAAACAGGAAGTAAGCATCGGAGCCGCGTCCGGGAGCATAATACGGCAAAACGTATAGAGTCTGCCGCACCCGTCTACATACGCCGCCTCTTCAAGTTCCTTGGGCACGCCCCTGAAGTACTGCCTTAGCATGAAAATGTACAACCCGCTCTTAAGGCCCATGGCGGTTGCCGAAAGCAGCAGATAGCCGGAAACACTGCCCAGCAGATTGATATTCCTGCCGGTAATCAGCTTTACAAGACCAAGTATATCAAAAAATTGAAAGTTTAGATAGAGGGAAGACATGATTGTCTGCGGCGGAATAACTATTATCAGAAAGACGCACATAAACAGAATGTTTCTCCCGGGAAATTTATAGCGAGCAAAACCGTAAGCCGCCAGGGCGCACGAGGATACCTGTAATGCCGCGCTTATAATCAAAATGATCACTGTATGAAACAGCGAAGTCCAATAGCTCATTAACTGGTTTGCTATTTTATAGTTTGACACGGAAAAATTACGGGGAATACTTATTACGGTAGCGTCGTAAAGATCCTGCTGCTCCATAAAACTTACGGAAAGTTTGTCCAACAATGGCTGCAGGATAAGGAAACACAGTCCGAAAAGAAGGACAGCGCGGAATATTTTATAGATAACATCTACCACTGTACTTTTAAGAGCGTACATTGAACGGGTGTTTGTAAGTTGATTATTCATAATAGTACACCTTCCTGGAAATCAATGACATCGCTATTCCAATGACAAAAATAACTATTAAAAAATAGAGCCACGCCATAGCGGATGAAAACCCAAAATCAAGGTTACTAAACAGGGCAAGCAATATTTTATCTTCCATAACTGCGTTGTCCGTTCTTATAAAATAATCCACCACACTATAGACAACATTAACAAGTATCAGGGAACTGACCATGGGGAATGTTATTTTCCAGAAACACTCCCAACTGGTCGCGCCTTCAATTTTCGCCGCCTCAAACATACTGGTCGGAATTGTCTGCAATGCGGAAAGGAAGATGATTATTTGAATACCCGAAGCCATAGCTATATTGTATATCTGATTGATAATATCAAAAATATACCTCATAAACCTGCTTGCGGCTCCTTCAACAGCGAGTATATTTTCAAGAACGCCTGTTACCGATGTCTTCATCTGGTTGCTTTCTTTTATTGTTGCAGCAATGCTGTGCAGCAGGGAGTTATCTGTCTCAAGCCCTATCAATACGCCGGAAGAAAGAATCACCGGAAGAAAGAATATAGCACGCACAAAACCCCTTGCCTTGAATTCCTGATTGAGTATCACTGCGGCAAAAAGACTGAAGATAATTACAGCCGGAACAATCAGCACCATACGCAGGAGTTCTTCAACAAGAAGCTGCCTAAAATCAGGATCAATGAAAAGCGCCTTGTGCAGGTTGGCCAGCCCTGTAAATTCCATTTTGAAACCATAATTGACAATATCAATGGAAACTCTGCTGAAAGCCATACGAAGAGATTCAAAAATCGGCAGGAACATGAAAGATATAAAACCGATCAAAAACGGAAGTATAAACAAATATCCCGCACGGGCATTTTTGCCCTCAAGCGTAAGGCAAAGTTTATTGTTTTTCT
>JGI24698J34947_10000048_pt1 | contig 35108 bp, 24 predicted proteins | sample TergutMp193P3_FD_34947 | JGI IMG/M metagenome (IMG submission 34947) | reverse complement strand
CCCATGGGCTTCATCGCGATGAAGCCCATGTCGAGTTCCTTCGCCAGCGGGATTGCCTTGTCCGCCGCCTCGGCGTCGATGTAGTTGAAGGGTAGCTGCACGGACGCGAACCGGCCGCTGTTCATGACTTCCAGCGCGGTGGGGAAATGATGACTCGAAAAAGCCGGGAAACGCACCTTACCGGCTTTTACTGCTTCTTCCAGCCCTTCAAGGCTGCCGCCGGGGGCAAAGACCGCTTCCTTATCGGCTTTGGTGGCGACGTTGTGGAGCTGGTAAATATCAATGTATTCGACACCGAGCCGTTTGAGGCTCAAATCCAGATGCTCGTTGAATGCCTTTTTGTCCTTGGCAGGGGATTTTGAGGCGATGACAAGATCCTCGCGCCGCGTTCCCTTTATCGCCTCTCCGATTTTTTCTTCGCTGTCGGTGTAGCCGTGGGCGGTATCTATAAAATTAATGCCGAGGTCTATCGTCTTTCGCACGATTTTAACGGCTTTGTCTTTTGAAACCCTCATTATGGGAATGCCCCCGAAAGCAACCTTGCTTACCATGAGCCCTGTCTTGCCGAATCTTACTTTTTCCATGGTTTATCTCCTGTCTTCATTATCTCACTTTGATAATAATCTGTTAAGACTCTTTACGAAGTCTGATGGGTCTTTGAGTTTTATCCCTTCCACCAGCAGCGCCTGATCGAGCAGCACACCGGCTGTGTCGGCGATGCGTTCCTCGTCTTCGGTGTCCTTTAAGCGAAGCACGATTGGGTGTTCACCGTTTACTTCCAGGATTGGTTTTATCTCCGTCATTGCGGCCTGGCCCATGGCCTTCAGCATCTGGGCCATCTGCATGGTGGGGTCGTTTTCGTCCGCGACGATGCAGGAAGGGGAATCGTGGAGACGGCGGGAAAGTTTCACGTCCTTGACGCGATCGCCCAGCGCCTTTTTGATCTTTTCGATCACGGGCTTTATTTCCTCCTCTGCCGTCTTGTCCGTTTTTTCGCCCAACTCCTCGTCCGCACCCGCGCGGTTAACGGCTTTCAGTTCCCAGGTTTGTGCTTCGGTTTTATCGTCCGGGCCGGGGGTTTCCTTGCGGTAACTGTGCAGGGAAGGGATCACGATTTCGTCGATCTCCTCGTCCATGATGAGGACTTCGATGCCTTTGGCGGTGTAGGCTTCCAGAAGCGGGGAAGCTTTCAGGGTTTTTTCGTCGCCGCCCGTAATATAGTAGATGTTCTTCTGATCGCTTTTCATTCTGGAAACGTAATCGCTGAAGCTCGTCCATCCCTCGACAGAGGAACTCTTGAACCGAATGAGGTCTTGAATCGCGTCACGGTTACCATAGTCCTGATAAAGCCCTTCCTTGAGGGGTCGGTTGAACTGGCTGATAAAGGTTTCCCATGTCTCCTTCGCCTCGCCGTCTCCTGCGGCGGCTCTGTCCGCGAGGGCTTTAAATTCGGAGAGGAGCTTTTTGACCGAGGCGCTTTTTATGTTGACGAGTATCTTGTTTTGCTGGAGTATCTCGCGGCTCACGTTGAGGGGAAGGTCTTCGGAATCAATCACCCCCCAGACAAAACGAAGCCAGGTGGGCATGAGTTCTTTGTCGTCGTCGGTGATGAAGACCCGCCTCACGTAGAGTTTCACGCCGGGGCGGTAGTCCGCGTAGTACAAATCGAAGGGGGCTTTTTTTGGCACAAAAAAGAGGGTGCTGTATTCCAGGGTTCCTTCGGCTTTGGTGTGAACGTAGAAAAGCGGGTCATCCGTGTCGTGGCTTATCTGTTTGTAAAAGTCCTTGTAGTCTTCATCCTTGAGTTCTGATTTGGGTTTGCGCCAGATGGCAGTCCCGGAGTTGATCTGCTCTGTTTTTGTTGTGCTGCTCTTTTCGTTGCCTTTATCGTCCCACTCCTTCTCGTCGTAGGTCAGGTAGATGGGAAAGGCCACGTGGTTGGAGTAGCGCTTGATGATATCCTCGATTGACCAGCGGTTCGCGTATTCAAGGCCTTCTTCGCTGAGGTGGAGGATCACCGTGGTGCCCTGACTGTTGCGGCCGTAGGGCTCAATGTCAAAGCCTTCCTTGCCGTCGCTGGACCATTTCCAGGCCGCTTCTTCGGCGGCCTTGCGGCTTATGACATCGATTTTTTCGGCGACCATAAACGCCGAATAAAAGCCGACGCCGAACTGGCCAATCAGGTTGGAGTCCTTCTTCGCATCCGAAGAAAGCCTTTCCAGAAAGGCCTTAGTACCCGACCTGGCGATGGTCCCCAGCGAATCCGCCAGCTCGCCCTCGTTCATGCCGATGCCGTTGTCGGAGACGGTAAGCGTTTTGGCGTCTTTGTTGAAGGAGATGTCGATCTTTGGGTCGAAAACGACGGACTTGTAGGCATCCTCCGCCAGGGTGAGGTACTTGAGCTTGTCCAGGGCATCGGAAGCGTTTGAAACCAGTTCGCGCAAAAATATCTCCCGGTTGGAATAGAGGGAGTGTATGATGAGGTGGAGAAGCTGACTCACCTCGGTCTGAAACTGATGCTGCGCCATGTTTGGCTCCTTGTCAATGTAGAATTATGGGTAAACTAATATTACTAAAACAGTGGGGAATTTGTCAAATATTATTTTGCCGGGGCTGCAGCCTCTTCGGTTAAGCACTTGAGAAGAATTCTACCACGAACCACACGAACAAAAGAAGACCAAAATATGGGCTTGACGTATTTGAAAATTGAATTAGAATTAAAACATGGATATGAAAATACCTCATATTGATAAAATCATCTCTATCATCGTCTCTCTTGCCTCACCGGATCAGATTATACTTTTTGGTTCATACGCGAGGGGAGATAATACTGATAAAAGTGATATTGATTTACTCATTATTAAAAAGGGGTTAGAAAAGGGACGCGAACTTATTGGTTCTATTTATATGGCCTTCTTTGAAAATAAAATAAGTATCCCTGTTGATCTGCTTGCAATTGATTATGATCGGTATATTGAATTAAATAATGATATAGGATATGTTTACAAAACCATAAAAGAACAGGGTAAGGTGATATATGGAACGTTATGAATCATGGCTTGATCGGGCTAAAAGCAGTTATGAATTAGCAAAAATGACCGGTAATGTTGAAATATATTATGAGGATTTATGTTTTCAGTTACAACAGGCTGTTGAGAAATCATTAAAAGGTTTCTTAATATACTATGGAGTTGAACCAGAATTCACTCATAACATTGAAATCCTGTTAACTGAACTTGAGAAATTTATCATGATTCCCCAAGACATTAGACAGGCAATGAAATTAACTATTTATGCTGTCCAGACAAGGTATCCCAATGAATACGATGAAATTACCAAAGAAGAGTATGAAAAAGTGGTAATAATAGCAAAAGATTGCCTGGATTGGGTTGAAAGTACAATTAAAGAAGCTGAAGACAAGAAAAAATTGAAATAAAAAAATGTAATTTTAACGCTCTTGACAATACCTAAATTTTCAAGTATTCTGGTAACATGAAAAACAAAATTATCACCTGTTTGTGTATTCTGGTCTTATTCGTGGCGATTATTTTCTCAAGCTGTGCAAGCACGCGGCATTATGATTTTACGTTGAAAAATACTTTATCTATATTCCTGTTGAATGATGAAGAAGATCATTTTTTCTGTATACCTGTTCAGTATATGGGTGATTATCAAATTGAAAGTTTTGAGTTTAATAACGGCAATATACAGATTGGGGATTATGACATTTTACTGAAGAGAGATGAAATAAACATCTATGTGTACCTTAATGAGAATGCGGACGTAGATGGGGAATCAGATAGTGATTTTAGTTTAATATATTCCGAGGAAAACGGCAGAGTCTCAGTCTCAAAAATGAATGAGCCATTGGCGATAAAAAACGAGGCTGATGAAAAGATGAATCATTACTATATTTTTATCGAAAAGTACCTGACTGATAATGAGATGAAAAATATCACCAGTGAATACGAGAGGGAAAATGTTTACTCCAGGCTGGCTATCTGGTACGACATGACAATTGATAATGAAATTCAGAATGGGAATGGGATGTTGGACGATTTTGAACTTTTTGATGGGCCTGCCATGGACAGCGACTGGTTTCCCCCGAATCTGAACTTTTTTAAGACAAAATACCTGCAAAAATGAGCGCCCTTCCACAGGAATGGCGGGCCTTTCCTCTTCCGCCAACAGTACTTGACCATATCCGGCATTTTTTCTAGAATTATTATGTTTCTTTTAAAAGAAACTTTATTTCAAGGAGGATTTTCATGAAAACGACTTTAAAAATCGCGGTAGTATTACTTTGCGCGGTGACTATGTCAGGTTGGGCCAGGGCTGCAAGCGAATCAGCCGGCAGAGGGACGGTACGGATTGGTATTGCCAAGATCGTCCAGCACGAGGCGCTGGACGCCTGTGAACAGGGTATTCAGGATGCCCTGCGTAACCGTGGTATTAACGCGACGTTTGATCTGCAGAACGCCAATGGGGACCCGGGTACTGCCGCCCAGATTGCCAACAAATTCTTAAACGACAGGGTGGATATAGCGGTAGGAATCGCTACTCCCACAGCGCAAGCCCTGGCCAATGCCATAAAGGATATTCCGGTGGTGTTTTCCGCTGTTACCGATCCCATAGCGGCGAACCTGGTTAGATCCCTTGACCGCGGCGAAGGAAACGTTACCGGCCTTTCCGATGGGCTTCCTACCGCGGATCATATCAGGACGTTCCAGCAAGTTGCGGGGATAAGGACCCTGGGCTTTCTTTACACCAGTTCCGAAGAGAATTCCCTTTCCGATCTTGCCAAGGTGCAGGAAGCTTGCCGTACTTTAGGCATTACGCTGGTACCCCAGTCCATCAATACCTCGGCGGAACTCCGCCAGGCGGCCCAGGCCATCATCGGGCGTGTTGACGGGATTTACATCGGCACAGACAACGGCGTCTTTTCCGCGCTTCCCGCGCTGATACAGGTCTGCCAGGACGCGAAAAAACCGCTCTTTTCCGCGGACGTTACCGCTGCCGTTAACGGGGGCTGTTTTATCGCCGCCGGTTTTGATTATTACGCCGCAGGCATCGCAACAGGAGAAATTGTGGCTGACATTCTGCAGGGGAAAAGACCGGCTGATATCCCCACAAGGTTCCTTACCACGGCGGAAATGGACCTGCTCGTCGATCTTGACGCGGCCGCAAATTGCGGTATTACTATACCTCAGAATATACTGAGCCAGGCCAACTATATCTACCAAAACGGCAGGCTCACACAGAGGTAACAGGGCTGGTTTTAGATAAGGACTTGATCTAGATGATTGAAGGGATTTTAATCGAAGGGTTCGCTTACGGAATCATGGTTCTGGGAGTGTTTATCAGCTTCCGGATTCTCAACTTTGCCGATCTTACCGTAGACGGGTCCTTCCCGCTTGGCTCGGCGATCATGGTGGTCGCCCTCCTCAATGGGGTGCCCACGCCGTTTGCCTTTTTTCTGGCTTTTGCCGGGGGCTGCGGCGCGGGTTTGATAACCGCCCTGATCCACACGAGGCTCAAGGTGCCTGATCTCCTGTCGGGGATTCTTACCATGACCATGCTTTATTCTATCAACTTGAGAATCATGGGTAACCGGGCCAATATATCCCTTCTCCGTTTCGACACGATCTTTACGAGTTTAAGGGCCGGTTATGGGATGTGGGGGGTGGTGTTTTTCTGCTTCCTCATCGCCGTCTTTATCAAGATCATCCTTGACCTTTTCTTTCATACCGATTACGGCCTTACCATGGGGGCGCTGGGCGCAAATCCCCAGTTGGTCATTTCCCAGGGTATGAATCCCGATGTCCTCAAGATAAGCGGGATCGCTCTTTCCAACGGGCTGACCGCGATTGGGGGGGCGTTGACGGCGCTCTACCAGGGCTTCTCCGATGTGGGGTTGGGGACGGGGATCATCGTCCTGGGGCTCGCGTCCCTCATGCTTGGGGAACTCATCATCAGGTCCAACCGCATTGAACTTATCACCCTGAGGGTTCTTCTCGGTTCGATACTTTACCGGGCGTTGATGTATTTTGCCCGTATTTATGGCTACCGGATCAATATGACCCCCAATGATTTTAAACTCATAACCGGACTTCTTATCATCATTTGCATAATCCTTTCAAAGACCGGCGGCCTCTCGCGAAAACGTCGGGAACACCCACGGGTGTTCCCGAAGCCCAAGCCAGGGGGGCAGCGGTGATACGGCTGGAAAATTTATCGCTAATTTTTGACGCCGGCACGCCGGACGAAAAAGAGGCCCTGAAAAACATCAACCTCACAATTAAGGCCGGTGATTTTATCACCATCATCGGTTCCAACGGCGCCGGGAAAACAACCCTTTTTAACGCGGCGTCCGGAGCCCGCACAGTAACTTCGGGGCGTGTCTTTATCAGCGAAAAGAACGTCGAGCGCGAGATTACGAGGGAACCGGAATACAAACGCGCCCGCTACATAGGCAGAATCTTCCAAAACCCAATGCTGGGAACCGCGGGCAAAATGTCGCTGGAAGACAACATGGTGATTTGCTCCAAAAAGGGTTACCGGGGCCTGAAAATCAGCCTGAACCGGAAGCTGCGCGAACAGTTCCGCGCGGAGCTGGCCCCCCTTGGGATGGGTCTTGAAAACCGGCTGAAAGATAATGTAGAATTGTTTTCCGGCGGACAGAGGCAGGCCCTTGCCATGCTGATGATGGTGATGAGCCGTCCCAGCCTGCTCCTTCTGGATGAGCATACAGCCGCTCTGGATCCCCAAAATGCAGAACTGGTCATGGACCTGACTCTGCGTTTTGCGAGGGAATACGAGCTGACGGTAATGATGGTTACCCACAATATGGCTCACGCCATCAAGATAGGAAATCGTCTTCTTATGATGGATGAGGGAGAGATCATTTTGGACATAGACGCGGAAGAAAAGGCGAAGCTGACCACTGCCGATCTTGTGCAGCGTTTCAGGGACATCAAGAAGAAAGAGCTTGCGAATGACGAGATGCTGTTGGGGTAGGGAAGAGGGAAATATTTTTTATTAATACTTTATTGTCAAAGTGAAGGAGATACAAATGACAAAGAAGAGTTTATTGATTTTGGTTCTCGTGGTTTTTATCGCGGGAGGAGTTTTCGCGCAAAGGTTTGAGTCGATGCCGAAGAATACGGTCACCGTTGATGTTGGACCGACTATTATCGGCCTGGGTTTCGGGCAAGTGGGAAAGATAGCGGGAAGATTTGTGGAAGATTTTCCGGATATCGATGCTCACGGTTTCGGCATCGCGGCGCAGTATGAGCGGCAAGTGCTCAGCCAGTTGGGTATAGCGTTAAGAGGCGCCTATCTGGGAGTCGGTCTTGGCTACCGGGAAACTTTTGTTGAGTCCGGTGTTACAATTAACGCGTCAGCCGATCTGGACATTAAGACCATTTCCGCGGAAGGCCAAGCCCGCTTTTACCCGTTTGCCGGAAGGACTTTCTTCCTGGGCGGTTTATTGGGTTACGGCAATTTGTCAATCGGCGCTTCCGGCAGAATTGCCGGCAGGAATCCACTTACCGGACAGATGGAAGGATATAGCGTTTCAGAAACCGCGACAAGAAACTATGCCAAAGTTGGCGCGAAGCTTGGCTGGCGTATAGATTTTGGCAGACCGGGCGGATTTGTCTTTGAACCCTCGCTCGGCTACGATCACGCATTCGGCCTTGGCGATACCTTCACAAAACAGTTTCAGAGAGCGATTGGTGACGATATTGATATAGGCGAACTGGATGACGTGTTCAAGATTCTTGAAAGTTATGTATTGGTAGGCGGCCCGCGAGTAACGTTGGGCTTCGGCTGGCGGTTCTAAAAAGAGGCATGGGCTTACTCATCTAGCGCTTGTATGTTATTGTAAGCCCATGCAAACCATCAATTCGGTCCTGATAGCGGGGGCAGGGGCCATCGGTCTTCTTGTCGCGGAGACGATCTACAGATCTGATCCGGATTGTGTTTCAATTCTCGCGAAAGGCGAGCGCCTTGAGCGTTACCGGAAGAACGGCCTTTGGGTGAATGGGCAAAAGCTCGATATACGCCTCACCAGCGGCGAAAAAGCCGACCTCATTATCGCGGCCTCGAAGTTTCATCACCTTGAACAGATCATCGAAGACATCGCCCCTTCCGTGGGCAAGGATACCATCATCCTTTCGCTGCTCAACGGTATTTCCAGCGAGGAAATAATCGGGCGGCGCTTCGGGCGGGAGCGGCTGCCCCTCGCGATGATTATTGCCACCGATGCCGCGCACAAGGGGGAATCGACCAACTTCACGCAGAGGGGGGTCATTCATTTTGGCGACGCGGATGGACGGAACGGGGAACGCGAGGAAAAAATCGCTGAGTTCTTCACCCGCACAGGCGTGCCGTTCAAGCTTGACCCTAACATGAAGCGCACATTCTGGTTCAAGTTCATGATCAATGTAGGGGCAAATCAAACCACGGCAATTTTGAAGCTGCCTTATGCGGCGCTGCAAACAAAGGGCGGGGCCGCTGAGATACCCGAAGCCAGGCGTCTTGTGGAAATGGGTATGCGTGAGGTTATCGCGATAGCCAACGCTGAGGGCATCGATCTCAACGAAAACGACATAGAGGGCTTTTACAAAGCCGTGAATCTCCTTGACCCTGCCGGCACTACATCCATGTGCCAGGATGTACTCGCCAAACAGAAGACGGAGCTGGAGATGTTCAGCCCTGCCGTAATTGAGCTGGGCAAAAAGCACGGCATCCCCACGCCTGTCAACGAGCTATACTATCTGCAATTACGGGTCATTGAGAAGAGCTATAAATTATGAAAGATAAAATGCTGATTACGGACCTGGATAAAAGTCTGTTAAGGAATGATCTGACAATATCGGAATATACGGTAAGTATTTTTGAAAAATGCCGTAATTCCGGTTATGTAATTGTAATTGCGACCGCAAGACCATTTAGCGCGGCAAGTGAATTTATTGATATAATAAAACCGGATGGCGTTGTACTTCATAACGGCGCTATTGTAATGGTAAATAATGAAATAATAAAACAACACGGAATCGATTCGGTAAAAGTAAAGCAAATTGTTAAAAAAATTGAGGAAAAATATCCTGAAGCGACAATATCCGCAGTAACTAACAACGAAATGTATACAAATTTTGACTTTCCGGCAGGTTTTCCATTTGCGAAAATAGATTTCAGTCAATTCCCGAATTGTGAAGCCAATATAATAATAGTTGGAGCTGTCCCGTTGGAACAAATAAAAACAATTGATGAATATGTCACGCAGGATCTATACCTTGAAATAAACAATGGCATGTTTGGGTTTATTATGAATAAAAACGCCTCGAAATGGCTGGGTATAAAGGAACTGGCTGAATATTTTGGAATAGACATCAGGAACACCATAGCGTTTGGGGATGATATGAATGATTTGACGATGATAAAAAATTGCGGAAAAGGAATTTGTATGAAAAATGGGTTGGATGAGGTAAAAGCGATAGCCGATGATATATGTGACGAGAATGAAAATGACGGAATAGCAAAATGGCTGGAAGAAAATATATTGCAGCTTCCCTTGAAACCGGTTTTCTTTAAACCGATTTTATAGTATAATTTTAACCCTGTTCAGGAGCTGACATGAAAAAAAGTACCTCCTCTCGCGTTTGTATAACACTGCTCGTTTTCGCCGTTTTTGCGGCTTTGGGCTTTGGCGCCTGCAAGAAAAAGGACACCGCTGTAACCACGGTTTTCACCGCTTCCCATGTGTCCCCCGGAAAGCCGGCGGCGGGGCTTGGCGCTTACCGAATTGCCTACTACGAAGCCGCGCTTGATGGGGAGCTTGCGGAGACGGGAAGCATACAGGAAAGCGATGAGCCGTTCAGGATTGTGGATTACGGCCCCTTTGGGGAACTCCCGAGCGAGATAAAAAAGCCGTCGATTTACGTGGTTTTCTCCCAGCCCGTGGTTCCTCTGGCCAGGCTTGGCGACCCGATTCGCGAGGACGCGGGGCTTTTTACCATTGAGCCTGCCCTCACGGGGGTTTACCGCTGGTACGGGACACGGCTCCTTTCCTTTGAGCCGGACGTGGAGAATATGCCCCAGCACGAGTACAAGGTCACGGTCTCGGACAGGATCAAATCCCTTGGCGGCAAGAGTCTGCAAGGGGAGAGGTCTTTCAGTTTTGAAACCGAGCGGCTCAATGTTTTGGACTGGCGATTGGGCACGGGCGAATACTGGGTGAATACCTGGGACGCCGACCCCCTGGAAGCGAAGACCATCAGCCTCATTTTTTCCTATCCGGTGAACCTTGCGGAAATCGGCAAGTGGATTGAGGTGCAATCCGCCGGGAGGATCTACTCTTTCACCCTTTCCCGGCTTCCCGCGGTTAACGAGAGGTATTTTTGGAATCTCAATCAAAACGAACAGACCGTGGTTCTTACGCTTAACGACACCCTTCCCCCGGATACGGATGTGAGTTTGCGTATTCTCGCGGGGGCGCGTTCAGAGGCGTCCTGGCTTGGTTCCAAAGAGGACGAGGTTTTTTCATTTCACACTATACGGCCTTTCAGGCTTAATGACTCTTCGGCTCGCTCATATTCCAGCCCCAGAACCGAGGAAGGGGACAGCATTCCAATTTTCCTTCAATTCAGCCATTCTGTCGACCCGGAAGTTGCTCCGGCTCTTTTTTCCGTTCAGGGCATGCCTCCGCTTACCCGTGATAATATTCGTGTTTACGGCAGTACGGTGGTGATAAACAGGCTTCCCCTTGAATATGAAACAAATTATCAGGTGACTGTATCAGGTAATGTAAAAGATATTTACGGCCGATCTCTGGGGCAGAATCAAAGCGCCAGTGTCGAAATAGGCGAGGCCAATAGCTATGTGTATTTTCTCAACTCCGGTTCTAAAATGCTGGAAGCCGGCTTCCCCGCCAGGGTGGTCTGGGAGGCACAGAATCCCCTTGGCGTGAGTTCGTTGATCGCCGCCGCTTCGAGCCCTTATGAGCGGCTTTCTCTGTCGGCTCTCCTGACCAGGGATATTTCGTCCCTGCCGAAAAATGAAAAAAGCTATTTTATAGAAGAGTTGAGTCCCTTCCTGGGGCCCAGCGGAAAGGGCAGTATAGCTATGGCCTGGGAATACGATTACCGTTCACAGTGGAATGACAGGTTAATCAGAGACAGTACCTGGCTCACGGTGCAGGTCACCGATATTGGTATTACCCTGCGTTACGCGTACAACAAGGTTCTCGTTTGGGCGACGAGGCTTTCCACCGGGGAACCCGTCGCGAACGCGGCGGTGGAACTCAAGGAAGGGGACACTGTGGTTCGCGAGGGGAGGACCGACGGCCAGGGTCTTGCGGTTTTTGATTTCCGTGACGGGGAGTTTATTTCACTTTTTAGCGATCTCTACCCCGCGTACAATCTGAGCAACTGGGACAGAGGTTTCCGCGTTAAGGTGATCGAAGGCGGCGGCGCCATGGCAGGTGGGGATGAGGCGGAATTTATCCCCGACGGCGGACATAACATCTGGCGTTTCGATGTACGAGCGGCGAAGACTCCGTTTACCGTTGAAGAGGAAACGCCTTTAATTTTCCTGTTTACAGACCGCGGGGTTTACAGACCGGGCGAAACCGTTACCTTCCGGGGCATAGACCGGAACCTTTTGCGGGGGAATTTCCTGCCTTACACAGGAGCTTACACCATTCAGGTTTCAAACGGCGGTTATAATGTGCCGGCGATTATTTCACTTAACGGAACAGCGACGAATAACGGCGGGAGCCACGGTTCTTTCACGCTTCCGGAAAACCTTGAGCCGGGCCGTTACGTTATACGCTACAGGCGCGGCCGGGGCGGCGCTGAAGAGACAATTACCTTTTTGGTGGCTAATTTCGAGCGTCTCCGTTTTGAAGCCTCGCTTGGATTCCCTGATATATTTTCTTACCAGGGCGAAAAAATATCCGGTCGCCTGTCCGCTTCGTATTTATCGGGAGGCGGCCTTTCGGGCGCTCCCTACACGTACTACTGGAGCCGCGAACCCGCTGGTTTTAATCCCGGCGGCTCGTGGAGCAATTGGCGTTTCGGGCCGGATACCTACGACAGCCGTTATTTTGCGGCGTGGGGTGAAGGAACGCTGGGCCCGGACGGCAGCGATGACATAGCGCATAACGTGGACGCGGACGGCGTTGAGGGGATTACCTACCGCTACCGCCTGGAAGCTTCGATTCAGGACGCGGCAAGGCAGGAAATCTCCGCGCGGGGCGCGGTGATCGTACATCCCGCTTCTTTCTACATTGGTTCCCGGCTGGACACGGGAAATAACAGAACGCCGGCCCTTGACGCCTCTACGCCTTCCGCGTATTTCCTTTCCGCCGGTTCGCCCGCCACGCTGAGCTGGGCTCTCCTCACACCGGAAGGCGAGCCCTTTTTAAGCGCTGACGCCCCGTCAATTTCCTTTACGCTGATTCATCATGAATGGAAGCAGATCCGTCAGGCCGGAATCGGCGGCAGGATAAACCTCCAGTGGGAACGGGTTGAGGAAGTCGTCACGGAGCAGACCTTCCGTCCCGGCAGGGGTGAACATTCCGGCGTTTTTTCGTTTACGCCTAACGAGAGCGGTCAGTGGGAAGTGCGCCTTTCGGGCAGGGATTCCAAAGGCCGTTCCGCGCAAACGCGTTACGGTTTTTATGTGACCGGCAGCGGCTGGGTGCTATGGGGCAGGGGAGACTCGGACAGCATCACGCTTACGCCTGACAGGTCTTCCTACGCTCCGGGCGAAACGGCGAAACTCCTCGTGCAATCCCCGCTTCCCAGGGGGAAGTACCTCCTTACAATGGAACGGGAGGGGATACTCGAAGAGAGAATTATCGAGCTTGATGGTTCCGCCCGTACAATCGACATTCCCATAAGGGAATCGTACATACCTATCGTGTATGTGGCGATCGCTTCATATACGGTCAGGACCGGACCGCCGGAACACACTTATTATGAACCGGATTTGGACAAACCCAAAGGGCTTTTCGGCCTTGCGACACTCTTTATCGATCATGACAGCCGGCATTACGCGATTGAAATTGAAAGCTCAAAGGGCACATACGGTCCGGCGGAAGAGGCGGAGGTAACGCTTAAGGTGACTTCTAACGGCAGACCCGCGCCCGGCGTGGAGCTGACCTTTATGGCGGTAGACCGGGGGGTGATTGATCTCATTGACTATCATGTGCCCGATCCGCTGGCTTTTTTCTACAGCACCTGGAATTTCCCGCTGGGGGTGCGCGGCGCGGACAGCCGCTCGCTTCTCATCGATCCTGTTACCTACAGCCTGACGGATCTCCAGGGCGGGGACGAGGAGGACAGTTCCAAGCTGGATGAGCGCAAGGACTTCAGGCCCACCGCCATTTTTGAGCCCTACCTTGTTACAGGGGCGGACGGAACCGTTAGGGTGAAATTTATCCTACCCGATTCCCTTACCACCTACCGCTGCACGGCCGTAGCGGTGGGCTTAAGCGATTTTGGCATCGCCGAGCAGGATCTGCGGGTGAGCGCTCCGTTGACGGCCGTGGCCGCTTTGCCCCGCAAGCTTCGCTGGCGGGACACGGGGACGATCTCCCTGATTCTTACCAACCTTGACAGGAGCGCGGTTGAGGCCAGGGTTTCTGTGGAAACGGAGATGATCGACGATGGCGGCAGTCTGTGGGACACGGTGCTGGAAATTGACGGCGCCAAAGAGAAGACCGTCAGGATCAATCCGGGAGCCACGGCGGAAGTTTCGTTTAACGTAGCGGCCCTGGGCGCCGGGGAGAGCCGGATCATCTTCACCCTTCGTTCCCCTTCGGTAAACGAGAGGATCGTAAGAACACTCAGGGTCGACAGGCCGGTGCTATACGAGACGGTTACCGCCATCGGCAATCTGGGAAACGAGAATCCCTTCATTGAAGAAGGGGTGGTTCTTCCTTCCCTCGTTCCCGAGGGTACGGGGAGCCTTTCGGTTTCATTGTCCGTTTCACGGCTTGCCCTGCTCAAGGAAGCGGTCCGCTATTTGTTGAGTTACCCCTATGGGTGTCTTGAACAGCGTACCGCGCTGCTCCTTCCCCTCGTCGCTTTCGGGGATCGCCTTGAGAGTTTTGAACTTGACAGCCCGATAGAAAATCCGAAGAAGGTTATTGAGGATGAACTTGCCTCGCTTGCCAAAAGCCAACTACAAGACGGATCGTTACCGTATTGGCCTGGCGGGCAATACGGGAACGGGTATGTAACGCTGCGGGTTGCGCATATCGTCGCGCTGGCACGGCAAAAAGGTTATACGATTCCGGATGCGATGAATACCCAGACAATGCTGGGATATATCAGCGGCATTGATTTCACCAGCCCGCCTTATGTTCGGGATCATTTCATCAGGGGTTATGCTCTTTGGGTTCGCACCATGTACGGTGAGAGAATTGGCACGGAAATTACCAATTATCTCAGGGGAGGAGACGAACTTGGCATTTCGGGCTTTGGGTTTGCCGGTCTCGCGGCAATGGAGCTTGGGATGAGGGACCTTGCAACATCCGCAAGGGACAGGGTAAGACGCTTCATCCGGCCAGGAACGCGCACACTTGACCTGACCGACACTTACGAGCGGGGCGGAAATTTCTGGGGTTATGACTCAGATCGTTATGCGATAGCCCTCATGCTTTATCACGCTTTGTCCCCGTCTGACGACATGACGACCCGCCTCGCAAATTCGCTCATTGAGCGCCAGCGCCGTGGGATATGGACAAATACATCTTCCTCCTACTGGGCAATTCTCGCCTTTGGCCGTATCGCCGATGCGGAAGAAACTGAATGGGCAGGGGGCCTTACTTCCCGCCTTTCCCTCGGGGGAACACCGCTTCTGGAAAACGCCTTTCGTACCGCCGGAGGCGTGCCCGTTTATAAATCCTGGGCCTTTGGAGAGACTCCCCTGGATTCCATAGCGCGTGACGCCCTTCTCCCGCTCAGGATTGAGCGGGAAGGCTCGGGGCAGCTTTACTACACGGCGAGTCTCCGCTACGGGATTCCCACGGAACTGGCCGCGGCCCGCGACGAGGGCCTGAGTGTCTTCGCCGAAAATGTTGATTCTGACGGGAATCCGGTCAGGGACGGGGTGCTCGTTCCCGGCAAGACTTATACGCGCAAGGTAACGGTTTCCAGCTCAAGGGATCGTACTTTTGTCGCCCTCAGGGCGCCGATCCCGTCCGGGGCTGAAATTATAAACGCGGCTTTCGTCACAAGTTCCACGGTTCCACCGGGAGAAAATGACCGACAGGAAGAGTATTACTGGTGGGAGTGGGAGGCGCCGCCGGTTCGCTTTATCATGGATGACGAAGTCGTGTTCCACTGGGATTATTTTCCGGCAGGGAAAAAAGAGGTCGAGTTCCGTTTCCGTGCGGTGATGCCCGGCATTTATCCCACACCGCCGGTTCAGGCTGAATGTATGTACGAGGAAGAGATCTTTGGCCGCGGTGCCGGGGAGTTGTACCGTATAGGACTTTAGCCCTGGACGGATAGAGTAAGAGGTGTTTTGTGAATATAGATATTGCCGAGTTATGGGCAACGTACGGTCAAAACATTCTTGACATAGGCCGAAAAATTATCATCGCGGTATTGATCATAATCGGCGGCAGAATTGTTATTTTGCTTTCCAGAAACCTGGCACAGAAAGCGGTTACCGGAAAACTAAAAGCGGATGAGACCCTGGCTTCGGTTTTACGAATGGTGGTTCATTACGGGATTATTGTTATCTGTCTCATAATGATCCTTGACCTTTTCGGCGTTAATACCGCCGGTCTCATCGCGCTTTTGGGAGGCGCGGTAGTTGCGGTAGGCTTTGCCCTCAAGGATACCCTCGGCAATATCGCGTCCGGGATCATTATTCTGCTTCTCAGGCCCTTCAAAAAGGGGGACTTCATCGAATGCGGCTCTGTTATGGGCGCAGTCCGGGAAATGGGGCTTTTTGCCACTACTATGGAAACTGCGGACGGGGTTTATATCTCCGCCCCCAATTCCAGTCTCTGGGGAGTTCCCCTCAAGAATTATTCGCGTAACGATAAGCGGCGCCTGGATATCGCCATATCAATTTCCTATTCGGATTCAATTGACGAGGCTTTTCGGGTGCTTAATGGTATCATCAGGGAAGAAGATCGTTTTCTTAAAGACCCTCCCGCGCAGGTTATGGTTCAGTCCCTGGGGGAATCCGGCATCGGCATCACTCTCAGGGCGTGGGTGTCAGGCGCAATGTATTGGAAGGTCTATTGGGATCAGATGAAGAACGTGAAAGAAAAGATACAGGAGGCGGGCCTTTCCATCGCGTTTCCCAGGCGGGATATTCGTTTGGTCAAGGATGATCGTGTTATACCTGCGGAGAAACCACGTGAAGTATGAAACGAAAACTTTTTCTTGCGCTTATATGCTTTGCCGTTCTTTTTTATTTATTTCTTTTAATCCTCCCCTTTCCCGAGCTTGACGCCTTTCGGGAAAGGTCGTGGGGAACCGTAATCAGCGACCGGAACGGAACCGTCCTCAGGGTTCTGCCCGCGGCGGACGGGGTCAAACGCGAGTGGGCTTCGTTAGGCGAAATACCCGCGGGGGCCGTGAAGATATTTATCCGCTCGGAGGACAGGCGTTTTTATTTTCATCCCGGCGTTGACATTATCGCGATATGCCGCGGTTTATTGCGAAACGCGCAGGAGCGGCGCGTTGTGTCCGGCGCGTCCACAATTACAATGCAGCTTGCGCGTATGATAAACCCGCACTCGGGGGGTATAGGCGGAAAGCTCCGCGAGGCCTGGGACGCAATCAGGCTTGAAGTTAAACTCTCAAAAAAAGAGATTCTTGAGTTATGGCTTAATAGCATTCCGTTTGGCAGCAATATTGAGGGCCTTCCCGCCATGACCCGTTCCCGTTTCGGGAGGCCCATCAATCAGCTTGATGACAACCGGGCGGCGCTTCTCGCGGCGGTTCCCCGGCGGCCGGGTTTTTACGACCTCTCCGTGAATCCTGACGCGGCAGTTTCATCCGCATTGGCCCTGTCTGAAAGAAACGGTTTCGGCCTCAGGGAAGACGAATTATTGAATGCCGCAAAAGAGGCCGCCGCTGTTTCGCAAGGCACGGAAGACCCACGGGCGCCTTTTTTTGCCCCCCATTTTACCGAGCGGATGAGGCTTTCGGACGTTGATGACAAGAGTTATGTGCTATCAAACACAAAAGTCCGCAGCACTCTCGATCTTGGCCTACAGCGTTACGCGGAAGAACTTCTGGCCCTGGAATTGTCGCTTCTATCGCGTAACAGGGTAAGCAACGGGGCAATCCTCGCGATAGAGAACGAAACCGGGGCGGTGCGTGTTTACGTCGGTTCGGCTTCGTGGTTTGACGAGTCCGTATCGGGGAAGATTGACGGCGTTCGTTTTCGCGGGCAGCCCGGTTCGTGCCTGAAGCCTTTTCTCTACGCCCTTGCCATTGACGCAGGGTTTGGCCCGGCGGACATCATGCCGGATCTTCCCACGGTCTTTGGAACGAGGGAGGCGTATATTCCCATGAACTTCAATAACCGTTTCAACGGCCCCGTCCGCTTGCGTATCGCCCTGGCGTCTTCCCTTAATATTCCGGCGGTGTATCTTCTTGAGCGTGTTGGAGTCAGCGCCTTTGAGGAATACCTTGTCGACCTCGGCTTTGAATCCATCATGGAGACGATGGGCACACACGGCACGGGGCTTGCCCTGGGCAACGCCGAGGTGAGCCTTGAGGAGATGGTTCGCGGGTTTTCGGCTTTTCCACGGGGCGGTTCTCCCGCGGAACTCCTCTGGATTGAAGGCAACGCGCCGTCTCTTGCGGGACTTTCGCCGCCGTTAATGTCGCCATACGCGGCGTGGATAATCGCAGACATACTCTCGGACAGATCCAGCCGCTTTGTCGGTTTCGGCCCGGCGCCGGCTCTGGTAACTCCCTTTGTCTCGATGTTCAAAACCGGCACGGCAAATCAATTTCAGCATATCTGGGCGCTGGGCGCGACAAAGCGTTTTACTGTGGGCGTCTGGATGGGTAACTTTTCGGGGGAAACCGTTATAGGCAGTACCGGGAGTTCGATTCCCGCAAGCATAGCGTCCCGGCTTCTGACAGCCATGGAGCAATCCGCCGGAGCTGGTGACAGAGGCGGCGCCGGTTTTTCGGAATATCTCGCGGGCCCCATTCCAGCCGGAGTAACGGAAACGCAGATCTGCGCTCTTTCCGGCATGGCTTCCGGCCCCTACTGCACGGGGCTTACCCGCGAATGGATACGAAACGAGAAGATTCCTCCGCCCTGTACGTGGCATACGGGAGCGGGGCTTTTTTACCCGCTCGAATATCAAGCCTGGCTGACCGAAAGGTTTCGCTCGGGCAGCGTGATGCAGGGGGGCAGCGGCCGCATACGAAATCCTGTTTCCGGTTCGGTGTATTACCTGGACCCTTCCATTCCGCCTAACGCACAGGCCCTGCGTGTTGAAACCAACGGTTTTGGCGCCGATGCTTTGATTTACTCCGACGGCGCACTCCAGGGGAGCCTTAACCATGCCGGGGTATACGCTCTGCCTCTTTCGCGGGGACAGCATACTGTTCTTGTGGAAGACCTTGACGGGACTTTTGCTATGGTCAATTTTGAAGTAAGATGATTTATATGAGAAAAATAACAACATTTATTTTATGGGCGGTAATTTTTATGATGGTTTTCGGTTGTCAGAGTAATAATACGCAAGTTGACAGTACTGTCACATTTAACATTTCGGAGAGTTCCCCGTTTAATAACGGTGTTTTTCAGGGTTGGGGAACTTCGCTCTGCTGGTGGGCCAACAGGCTGGGCTACGATGAAACGCTTACGGAAAAAGCGGCGGCCCTCTTTTTTTCTGAGGAAGGGCTTGGGCTTGATATTGGACGTTATAACATAGGCGGCGGCGACGATCCGGAGCACAATCACATTACCCGTTCCGATTCAAAAGTGCCGGGATACGCAATTGGCTTTGACGGTAACGGTAACATTGTCTATGACTGGAATGTTGACCAAAATCAGCGGAACATTGTACTGGCGGCATTGAGGGTAAATCCCAATTTATACATTGAAGGTTTTTCCAATTCGCCGCCCTGGTTTATGACCAATTCTGGTTGTTCTTCCGGCGCCGTAAGAGCGTCAGATGATAATCTTAAACCGGAGAATGTAGAAGATTTCGCAAAGTATATTGCCGATGTTACCCTGCACTTCAGGGATAATTTTGGCATTCGGTTTCAGAGTTATTCGCCAATGAATGAGCCCGATACAAATTATTGGCCTGCCTTTAGCGACAAGCAGGAGGGCAGCAGGTTTAGTCCTGGGGCAAGCCAGTCAAATATGATCATCGCGACCCGGAATGCGCTTGACGCGGTGGGGCTTGGCGACGTAATTGTTGCGGGAATGGATGAAACAAGCATAGACCAGACTTATCGAAATCTGGACAGGTTGACCGCTCCCGCCCTTGCGGCTCTTGGCCGGATTGACACCCACACTTACGGCGGTTCAATGCGGCGGCAACTGAAAGGAAAAGCCGTATCGCTGGGTAAGGATCTCTGGATGAGCGAATTTGACTCAGGCGAAACCGCCGGCGGGGTAAATGCCGGTAATATGAGAGCCGGTTTGTACCTTGCAAACCATATAATACTTGATATGAACGGTATGCAGCCTTCGGCCTGGGTTTTATGGAACATTGTTGATTCTCACAAAGATTCAACTTTTACAGCCCCTAACGGAAGCCGTACGGAAGCGAATAAATCCCTGAATCAATCCGGCGGTATTTGGGGCATGAGCATGGGAGACCATGACAATAAAGAAATAATACTTTCACAAAAGTATTATGTATTCGGCCAATTTACACGGTATATTAATCCGGGTGACACAATTATTTCTTCAAGCGATGGGGAAAATATATTGGCCGCATGGAACCGTGAAACCGGATCTGTGAAGATTGTCGCACTGAACAAGACGGCGGATGCAAAAACAATTTATTTTGACCTTTCCTCATTTGGCAATGACCTACGGTGTGTTTCCGTAATCCGCACGAGTGGAGCATATAACGGCGGTGAACAATGGGCGGAGGTTGGCGAATTGGTATTGTCCGAAAAAGGATTTAGCTTTGAATTGCCGGGCTACTCTGTAACGACGTTTGTGGTGGAATAAATTAAAAAAGGGGAGGGAAGCGTGAGCAGGATTGACTTTACCAAATCCATTGCCAGGGACGCGGCCGTGACCACTGTGTCCGCCGATGTAATGGAAGTGGTTCTGGGCGACGGCGGCGGTGGCGTGACGCTTAACGGCGCGGAAGGGACGAATAAACGTTACATCGTGGGAAACATTGAGGTACTTGAAGAACACTCCGTCGCTATGATGCTGCGCTTCTTCCTCCCCGGCGCGCATAAGGCCCGGATTTCAATGCGTTTTGGCTTGCTGCCGCTTTTCAAGACCCGCGTTTGCTTCGACCTGAACTTGCTGGATAACAGTACGATTTTTACCAACCGCACGCCGGGTACGCTCAAGCTGGTGGTGCATGGCTTGCGCACGGATATCAATGAAGTTGAGCGCGTTGAGTTGGGGATGGAGAAGGCGTTCCACGCTGTTCGTGTACGACTGGATGGTTTCTGTCTCACTGATGATTTCCCTGAGGAATTCCCGCTGCCCGACGTAAAGCTGGTAGACGAATTTGGCCAGTGGAAGAAAAAGGAATGGCCGGGTAAAATACACAGCCTGGATGAGATGAAGGCCGCGATGAAAAGCAACGAAGGCCCGGCCGAGTACCCGTTCCCGGAATGGAACCGCTGGGGCGGCGACTCGGGACGCAAGCTGAAAAATGGCACTGGGTTTTTCTCCACTTGCAAGACTCAGGATGACCGCTGGCATCTTGCTGACCCGGACGGATACGATTTTTTTTCGCTTGGCCCCTGCTGTATACGGCCCGGCGATATGAGCAGGGTTGACCATTTTGAGAAACAATGTGAGTGGTTGCCTGACCCGGAAGACCCGGACTACAGGGAATTTTACGAGACCGGCGTCCGCCGCCGTGCGGCTTATATGCCGCCCGAGAATTATAAGCTGTTTGGGTTTGTCCAGGCTAACCTGTTCAAGGTCTATGGGGCGCGGTGGGAAGAAAAATGGAAAGAAATAACTTATCACATTTTGATGAGCCACGGCATCAATTCCCAGGGAAATTTTTCGAAGCCGGGCGTAAATGACGACAAAGGCAATCTTCCTTACGTGCGGCAGATTCCCGGTTTCCCGGCAACCGATACTCTTGTCTTCCGTGATTTTCCTGATGTGCTTTCTCCCGAGTACCGTGAAAAATGTGAAGCCTACGCTAGGACACTTGAGAAATGGAAGGACGATCCCTGGCTGATAGGTTACTTCCTCCGTAACGAGCCGGAATTCAACTTCGTGCCCAATCTTGCTATCGCCAACGAAGTATTGCGCAACCCGGCGCAAACCTGGTGCCGCGTGGGCTTGACGAATTTCCTGCGTGGCCGTTACACCGGGATTGCCAATCTGAATGAGGCATGGAAATCCAATTTCACGTCGTTCCGTGATTTCGATAAACCCATCGATAATTGTATCGATACATACCCTGAATGTGAAAAAGACATCTGCGAATATTCAGCCTTTTTGATCCGTGAATATATTCGCGTGCCCAGCCTGGCTTGCCGCGCCGTTGACCCGAATCATCTGAACCTCGGCCTGCGCTGGTCGAACGCGGATAATCCGGACATGATGGCAGGATGGGAGTATTTCGACGTATTTTCGATTAACTGCTATTCCTTTGACCCGACGGCGGATATGGATTTCGTTAAGAACGCCGGGGTCGATCTGCCGATCATGATTGGGGAGTTCCACTGCGGCGCGCTGGATCGCGGGCTTCCGGCAACGGGCCTCAAGGGCGTGGAAAACCAGGAAGAGCGCGGCGTGATGTGGCGGCTGTTTGTGGAGAAGTGCGCGGCTCATCCCTATGGCATTGGCGCGCATTGGTTCCAGTACAACGACCAGTTCTGTCTGGGGCGTTTTGACGGTGAGAATTACCAAATCGGAATGGTGGATGTGTGTATGCAGCCGCACAAAGAGCTTGTCGAAGCCGCGAAAGCGACATCAGCCGTCCTTTACAAGGTGAAGAACGGAGAGATAGCGCCTTACAACCGCTTTCCCAAAAGCATCCCGATGATCGGGTATTGATCGATCAATGCTACCCCACCTTTAGCGGCCACTCATCGGTCCATTTAAGCAGGAGAGCGCCGTCATCCGTCACCTCAAGCGGCAGCCAGATATAGCTGGAGTTGGCCAGGTCTTTGGCAATCCAGCGATCACCCATGTAAAGATATTTTCCATTGTCCGGGTCTATGGGCAGCACATATGTACTCTGGCTGTCAAAAGTAGTGCGCTTGACGTCATCAACGCAGGGGTCGCCCATGTTGGTCCATTCGCCCATTATGCTGTCCGCTTTGGCGTAAAGGGCCGGGTTCGGTTTCCACCCTGTGCAGCCGGATGTCATCAAATAATATGTGCCCTTGTGCTTGAACATGGCGGGGGCTTCGCGGTGGCCCTTCGGGAAAATACGCACATAGTCCACGCCGCTGACCGGGGCATAATTTTCGGATTCCACACCACCGGAAGTAATATGCGTGTAATCTTCATTCAGCCTGGATATGTAGAGAGTATAATTTTCTTCGCTGGAGTATATGATATAAGCCTCGCCGCCGTCCGCGAACAAGGTCATATCCCTGGCCATTCCGGGGTTGTGGGCATAGTCCTCGCCCTTGTAATGATCCAGGCGATAACTGCCCAGGAGCCTGAACGGCCCTGTCGGGCTTTGACTTACAGCAACTGCGGCTTTAGCCTTGGCGTAGTTCGATGAGGATTTTTCAGTGGGGCCGTCGGCGTGGAACCACATTACGTAATTGCCGTTTTTGGCGTTGTAAAGCACTTTTGGACGCTCCATAACGGCTGTGTTCCTGTCCAAATCCGCAAAAAGCCGCGCCTTTTCACTGTTGTCCAGTTCGCCGTACACTTCGTGGAAACAGGGCTGGTCAAAATCATCCGCTGATTCCAAAGCGTGAAGCACAACGCCGCAGTCCTCCCAGCGGAGCAGGTCCGCAGACCTGTAGGCATGTACGCCTGTCAAAGGCCTGTAACCATGGGTTTTGTCTTCCCCATACCAGTAATATATATCGTTTCCGTTTTCTTTAGTTACGAGCATCCCGCCTCCATGGGCCTGGATTAACTGGCCGCTGGTGTCATGCCAGGGCGTTCCGGGTTTAAAGTTGTCCATTTTACTTCCTTTTGGGTAGATTGGTAATCGATTTCATATACCCACATTAACTGAAATAAATATCCGAATGTCAAGAGAAAATTTCTTGATAAACCAATATGAGTCAAAAATGCTATAAATAGTTCAAAAATCATATTGTGTGGGTATAAAAACAAGTTTATTATTTTACATTAAATGAAATTAAGACAGGCTGACACGATGCTCCGATTCGGTGAAAAGCCTCAACTGTGATAAGGAAGGAAGAGTAGTATAACGTTGATATAGAGGAGTAGGTGGATGCTTAATCAGGCTAAATCACAGAAATTAATTGTATTTTTGATTTGTGTGGTTTCTTTTGGTATGCCTCCATCCGCTTCAGCTACGGAAAGCTCGTATCAATCATATCTGTCTCTTCACGCCGGCGCGCCCGTTATAACCGGCCGCATTATAGAGATTGAAGCTGTTTCGTTTTCGGACGCTTACCCGGAGCCCGCGGTTGTGCGTGATTTCCGGGGCAATCCCGGCGACGCTATCCTGACCGGGGATACAGGCTATGTTGAGTTCACTTTCCATGTGGAACAGGCCGGGCTGTACAATATTTACATGGAGTACTTCCCTGTAGAAGGCCGCGGCAATGATATAGAGCGGCGGCTTTTGATTAACGGAGAGCTTCCTTTTAACAATGCCGCTTTTTTCAATTTTAGCCGCTTCTGGGCTTTGGACGGCGCTATTATCCGGGACGGGCGGGGCAACGACCTCCGGCCTTCCCATGTGGAGCTTCCCCTCTGGCAGGGGGCATATTTCAGTGACTATATTGGTAACGAAAACCGTCCATATCTTTTTTACTTCCACCAGGGCGAAAATACCCTGCGGCTGGAAGCTTCAAGGGAGCCGTTGACCATACGCCGCATTACCTTAAAGGCAATGCCGGATTCTCTTTCGTATGCTAAAGTGTCCGCCGGGTATTCAGGCCTGCCCAGTTACCGGGGGGAACCAATCACCATCCAGGGTGAGAATTTCTCGAAAAGTACCAGCCGCATGATTTACCCCCTTAACGACCGAACTTCTCCCTCTACAGTACCTTCTCACCCTTATCTTATCAGGCTTAACACAGTCGGCGGACGTCAGTGGCGTTTCCCGGGTCAGATCATATACTGGACATTTGCCGTACCGGAATCGGCTTTGTACCAGATTAACATAAAATACCGGCAGAATTTAGCCAACGGCACTTTTGTAACTCGTTCCGTGCGTATCGACGATGAAACCCCTTTCAGTGAAATGGAAAATGTTCAATATACATTTAACAGCCGTTGGCAGATCGCCCCTTTGTCCGGAGACGGCGTTCCTTTTCTGTTTTACCTGGAGGCCGGGGAACATACCCTTAGCATGGAAGTTGTGCTTGGCGATTGGGCGGAGATTGTTGCCGCCGCCAACGACAGCGTATTCCAGCTTAATTACGCGTATCGTCAGATGTTATTGATATTGGGCTCAACGCCCGATCCTTTCCGTGACTATCAGCTGCGACGGTATATGCCCGACGCCATAGAAATTTTAGGCAGGCAGCACAGCGTCATTTCCGGCCTTATTGAGCGGGTCATAGAGCTAAACGACGGCAGGCGCGGTGAAGGCATTACCATACTTGAAAGCCTCGCCTTTCAGCTTCGCAATATGTATGACGATCCGGAGACAATACCTGAGCGCTGGAACATTTTCCGCGACTATATAAGCGCCCTTGGCACATGGATTTTGAATGTCCGGGAACAGCCTCTGGAAATTGACTTCATAACAATTACCACACCGGGTGCGTCTTTACCCAGACCGGAAGCCGGTTTCTTTCAGAACCTGCTGCACGAGATCCGCGCACTAATCGCTTCGTTTACCCAGGACTTTTCGTTGGTGGGGGATGTTTACGATGCCCGCACCCGGCCGGTGGATGTGTGGATTATGAGCGGGCGCGACCAGGCGCAGATCCTCAAGTCCATGATCGACAATGATTTCACGCCGCGCACGGGTATTCCTGTTAATCTGCGGCTTGTCAGCGGCGCCATGGTTTTACCTTCGGCTGTTACCGGACGAGGGCCTGATGTACTTTTGGGCATGGCCTACGGTGATCCGGTGGATTGGGCTTTGCGTGGAGCGGTCGCAAGCCTCTCCGGCTTACCCGGTCTGGATAACGTATTGCGCGACTTCCACCCCAGCGCGTGGGAACCTTTTACCCTGAACGGGCAGTTATACGCGTTGCCCGAAACCCAATCGTTCTACATGATGTTCGCGAGGCTCGACATTCTGAGTGAAATGGGCTTGCCTGTGCCGCAGACCTGGGACGAGTTTGAAACCGTTATGACGGAACTGCAGAAGAACAACATGGATGTGCATATTCCCTATGCATTCCCCTGGGATATCGGGTTCTTTATGTCCGAGTTATACCAGCGCGGTGGAGAGGTCTATAAATACGACGGTATGCGGAGCGCGCTGGATTCCGAGGAATCAATACAGTCGTTCAGGAAATGGACAAACTATTTTACCCAGTTCGGCGTGCCTGTATTTGACTATGATGCTACCACGCGTTTTATCAACAGGTTCAGAAACGGCGAGATGCCCCTGGGCTTTGCCGATTACACGGCGTTTAACGTCTTGTCGGTATTCGCGCCGGAACTTCGCGGGCATTGGCAGTTCTTCCCCTTGCCCGGCACACCCGGGCCGGACGGCCAATTAAACCGCAGCTCCACCGCGGGAGGTTTGGCGTCCATGATGCTTTCCTCATCAAATAACAAATTGCAAGCATGGGACTTCATGCGCTGGTGGGCCGGCGCCAATACCCAAACCCGCTATGGCCGCGAGCTGGAGACCCTGATTGGCGAGGCAGCCCGTTACCCAACCGCCAATCGCCGGGCAATGGAAAACCTCTCGTGGACTGTGGCGGATTTTCAAATGCTTAGCGCCCAGTGGGATTGGGCAAGGGCGTTCCCGCAAGTGCCGGGCGGTTACTTCACCGGGCGGCATGTATCAAACGCTTTCCGCACGGTGGTGAATAATATGGCCGAGCCNCGNGAGACCCTATGGAATTTTGTGGAAGTNATAAANTCTGAGCTTATCAATAAACGCAGGGAGTTTGGATTGTCTTATGATCCTTAAAACATTGCGGGCCATGCGCAAATCATGGATCAGTTATTTATTTATCGCCCCGTTCATGATGGTGTTTATCACCTTTACCGTGATACCCGTTTTAATGTCCATGGGGTTAAGCTTTACTTACTTCAATATGTTCCAGCCCCCACGGTTCATCGGCTGGCAGAACTATATAAACCTCTTTTTCTGGGATGATGTTTTCCTGAAGGCGGTTCAAAATACCCTGGTGCTGGCTCTGATAACAGGGCCTGTCGGATATATGCTGAGCCTGCTTTTTGCATGGCTTATAAACGAATTTCCCAAAGCACTAAAGACTATTTTGGTGGTAGTGTTTTATGCCCCAACGCTTTCAGGTCAGGTTTTCGTTATCTGGAATGTGGTGTTTTCCAGCGATATGTACGGTTACGCCAACAGTATTTTATTGCGGCTTGGGCTTATTACCGAGCCGATGCGGTGGCTTTCAACCGAGCAGTATATCATGCCCATCACTATTATCGTGGTATTGTGGATGAGTATGGGAACGGGTTTTCTGGCCTTTGTGGCGGGCGTCACCAATGTGGACAAAACCCTGTACGAGGCGGCGTATGTAGATGGTATACGCAACCGCTGGCAGGAACTGTGGTTTATTACCCTGCCCTATATGAAGCCGCAGCTTCTTTTCGGAGCTATTATGGCGATAACAGGTTCCTTCGCGATATTTGACGTTGCGGTGAGCCTGGCAGGTATGCCCAGCACAAACTATGCCAATCATACCGTTGTAGCGCATCTAGTGGATTACGGTACCATACGTTTTGAGATGGGCTATGCGTCATCTATCGCTTTCATTTTGTTTGGCACGATGATTATCGCCAACAAGGTCGTGCAACGGCTGCTTAAAAAAGTGGGGCAATAAAATGAACCGGATTTCATTACGAAAAATAAAACGGCGTAAGCCTAACCGCTCTGTCAGCGGCGATGTATCCATCTTTGTGTTTATCGGCCTCGTGGCTTCGTTTATGGTGCTGCCCCTTGTCTTTGCCGTCAGCAACGCTTTTAAGCCTTTCGACGAACTCTTCCTGTACCCTCCTCGATTCTTTGTACGGAACCCGACAATGCAGAACTTCCGGGATCTGTTCGTTCTTATCGGGTCTTCCTGGGTACCTTTTTCACGTTATATCTTCAACTCGGTGATTATTACGCTTACCGGATCCGTGGGGCATATTTTATTCGCAAGCCTGGCCGCCTATGCGCTGGAAAAGCATCGTTTTCCGGGGCGGCAGTTCATTTTCGCGGTGGTTGTTTTTTCCCTGATGTTCTCCAGCCATGTAACGGGAATTCCCAGCTTTATCATTATGACAAGGCTTGGCTGGATCGACAGGCTGCCCTCTTTGATTGTCCCGGCCCTGGGTATGTCTTTGGGCTTGTTTTTGATGAAGCAGTTTATGACGCAGGTACCGGAGGCTTTGCTTGAATCGGCCCGTATAGACGGCGCCAACGAACTGGTGATTTTNTGGAAAATAGTAATGCCGATGGTAAAGCCCGCCTGGATTACGTTGTTTATACTGTCCTTCCAGGGGCTGTGGAATACTACNGGCGGCACTTACATCTACAGCGAGCAGAACAAGCCGCTTCCCTTCGCGTTGGGGCAGATTGTGGCCGGGGGTATCGGCAGGGCAGGCGCGGCGGCAGCGGTAGCGGTAATCATGATGGCGGTTCCCCTAACGATTTTTATTATATCGCAAAGTAATGTAATCGAAACCATGGCAACATCCGGGATTAAAGAGTAACTGCCGGAAAGTGTCGAACGACGGGGTGGATCACGAGGGGGTGGATCATTTGCTGAAAAGAAATATTAAAGCTGTGTTATTCGCCATTGTTTCGCTTGTCATCACTGTGTGTCCCGGAATGCAGGATTTGGCCGCCCATGAGCCATGGCGGAGCTATATATATGATTCCTGGCTTAATCCGGTTCCGGTACCCGATTCGTTTGCGACGCACATGGTTTTACGCGGACAGGATCTGGGAATCGGTCCGTTTTCCAACCCCTCGGATATATTCTACCACGCTCCAACCGGGGAAGTTTTCCTTGTGGATACGGGCAATAGCCGGATTGTTATGCTGAACGGCAAAATGGAGCTAATTAAAGTCATAACCGAGCTTGATAATAACGGTGTGACGGACAGCTTTAATCAGCCTCTGGGCGTGTTCGTAAATGATACAGGTATTTTTGTGGCCGACACCCAAAACAGCCGTATTCTGATTATTGACCGCGATGGCAATGTTCTGAATGAATTCACTCGCCCTGACACTGAGTTGATCCCCGGCAATATCACCTGGCAGCCGCGGCGGCTGGCGGTGGACAGCTCCGGGCGGATCTATGTTATCGCGGTCGGCGTTAATCTGGGCCTCGTGGAACTGGATAGCCAGGGAAATTTCCGCAATTTTAAGGGCGCAAACAGGGTTAGTTATGACCTGGGGGAATATATTTTACGGCGGTATTTCTCCACCGCGGAACAGCGGGCAAGGATGACTCAGTATGTACCCACGGAGTATTCCGGTCTGGCCATGGACAACGAAAATTTCATATACGTAACTACCAATGTAGGGTTAAGCACAGGATTCGGCGCGGACGCGGTGCGGCGGCTTAATGCCCGGGGTGACGACATATTACGAAGGCTGGGTTATTTCGATGTTATCGGCGATATCTATACGCGGGATGGCGCAGGGTCCAGCCTTGTAGATATCGCGGTGGACAAGAACGGGGTCTACAGCGTGTTGGACCGGAGCAATGGACGGATTTTCACCTATGACCACGACGGCAACCTCCTGGATATTTTTGGCGGGATCGGGTTCCGTATGGGTCTTCTTCAGTCGCCTGTAGCCATGGATTATGTAGAAGATAATATTGTTGTGATAGACAACTTCATGCAAAACATCACCGTCTACAGGCCCACAGCCTATGGTCTGGCTGTACGACAGGCCACATATCTGTATTATTTAGGCGACTATGAAGGTTCCGCCGAAAACTGGCAGGTAGTTTTGGATCACAACGCAAATTCGGACCTGGCATACGTCGGCCTTGGCCGGGTATATATGCACAACCGTGATTTTGTCCGCGCCATGGAATACTTTCGTTTTGCCAACGCCCATGCCTATTATTCCACAGCTTTCGGGCGTTACCGCCGGGTACTGATGCAGGAGAATTTCCCCATAATCGCCAGTGTGGCTATTGTAATCGGCATCCTGATTTTTGTTCTTCTTAAGATCCGCGCCCGCCGTTTGGGCAAGGAAACTGAGGTGGCCTACGATGCTAACTAAGGAACTGAAATACGCTTTTTATGTGATTGTGCGTCCTATTGACGGGTTCTGGGATTTAAAGCACGAAAAGCGGGGCAGCTTCAGAGCCGCGATGATTATACTGGCTCTGGCCCTCTTTACTTTTGTGTTGATGGAACGTTATACAGGCTTTTTATTCAACCCCGTATATTTGCTGGAAGTCAACCTTTTGCGCGAAGTTATCACGTTTTTGCTGGTGTATTGCCTTTTTGTGTTAAGCAACTGGTGCCTTACCACCCTCATGGACGGCAAGGGCACCATGAAGGACATTGCCATCGCGACGGCATACGCCCTGACGCCATTTATCCTGATAAATATTCCCATGGTGGTTTTCAGTAATTACATCACGATAGAAGAAGGGACCTTCTATAATTTGTTCAAGGCCGTGGGGTATATCTGGACAGGCGGGCTTATTGTCTTCAGCACCATGCTTACCCACGAATATACCATCAGCAAGACACTGTTCACTTTGGTGCTTATTTTCCTGGGTATGTTGGTTATTGTTTTCCTTGCTCTGCTGTTTTTCAGCGTAATTCAGAGAATGATCGGGTTGGTATATGTATTGTTCAAAGAAATTTCGTTCAGGTTGTAGCGGAGGAACAGTGTGAAAAAATACGCTCTGCGGATTTTATTTATATTTTTTCTTTTATGCGGGACGGCCTTTGCAGATGAAGTCGCCCCGGATTTTGTAATGCAGGCGGAAAATAGCTATTTGGTCTTATATCTGAATGAGCAAAGCGCCGCTGTGGCCGTGCAGGTAAAAACCAGTGGCAGTGTCTGGTACTCCAATCCGATCGACTGGGAGAACGACCGCAGGGTGGGCGGAATTAACCGCGAATTTATCCAGTCCCAAATCAGAATTGCCTATTATAATGAAGCAGCCCAGGAATTCACCATGAACAGCTACTTCGACGCGGTGAGCCGGGGACAGTTTGAAATAGAGCGCCTGAATGACGGCCTTAAAATAACATACTTTCTGGGGGACACGGGGGACAGGTTGATTGTACCTCATGTTATCTCAAAAGAACGGCTTGAAATTTTCCGCGAAAATATGACCGAACGCGACTGGGCCGCGGTAATGCGTCGTTATCTTGATGAAGGCGATGTTTTCACCCTCAGGGAAGCCCAGGGCGATTTTGCCCTTGGCCAGCTCCACGATACACTCAAGGCCGCCGGTTATACCAGAGAAGATATGGAATATGACCATGACATGAACCATGTGTACGATCTGGAGGCCGGCATACACTTTGATATATCATTGGTATACAGGCTGGATGGCCCTGCTTTGCTGGCCTATATCCCCACTGACGGGATTAGCTATCCCGCTGATTTCCCCCTTGCCAGAATCACCATGCTGGAGTTTTTCGGCGCAGCCGGGCTTGAAGCGAATGGATATATCCTGGTGCCGGATGGTTCGGGAAGCCTGATTTACCTTAACAACGGACGCACTACTGACCAGCAGTTTGTGGCCTGGGTATATGGGCGGGACTGGACCTTCGGTACGGATATTCTGCCGCCGCAGCCCGAACCTGTCAGGATGCCTGTCTTTGGATTGATGCGGGATGGTAAGGCCATGTTCGCCACAATCGAGGATGGGGACGCTTTTGCCATTTTAAATACCCGCGTCAGCGGTATCGTTAATTCCTACAATACCGTATGGGCTGACTTCCGTTCCCTGCCTTTCGGTTATCTGCAACTGGAACACATGGGCGACAACCAGCTCCAGCTCTTCCAAAACAATATATTTGAAGGCTCTTTTAAAATTCGTTACGCTTTTCTGGACGGCGACGCGGCGAATTATTCCGGCATGGCAAAGCTCTATCAGGATTATTTGGTGGAGAGAGGGCTTTTGAAAAGGAAACAAAACCGGGATGAGCTGCCCTTTGTCATGGATTCCCTGGGCGCCATCCAGCGTACCAAAAACGTCATGGGCATACCATACCAGGGGACAGTCCCGCTGACTACTTTTGCCCAGGCCATTTCCCTGCTGGAAAATCTGCAAAACAACGGTATTAAGCATCTGGTGCTGAAATACTCAGGCTGGCTGAACGGCGGTATGCACCAATCCGCGCCCACCGGTTTTAATATCGTCAGCCAGCTTGGCGGGCAGCGTGACTTCAGACGGCTGATTGAATATGTAAAAGAACAGGGCATCCTTTTTTATCCTGAGGTAAACATTGACTATGTTTACTCCCCTGCAATGTCATTTATTAAAAGCCTTTTCGGCGGATTCACATCTTCCAGACACGCGGCGCGTTCCCTGGGAAATACCGTGATGAGGCGTACAAACTACAATATTGTCACGAATGTTTCTGAGGCTCTTTCCTCCGGAACCACCGTTGAGCCTGCCCCCTTTATTGTGAATCCGGCGTTTTTTGGCAGAATGACGGGCTCCTTCCTAAACAGGTTTAACCGCTTTGGCGCCACGGGTCTCGCCACGGGCAGCCTTTTTTCCGAGCTTAATTCCGCTTTTAACAGGGGGAGTACTGTTGACAGGCAGCGNACCATTGAAAAAACCACANCCGCTCAGGAGCAGATGCTTGGCGCCGGTTACCGCCAGCTCTCCGANGGAGCCAATGCCTATGCNTTTAANGGTATAGACTACATTGTCAACGTACCTTTTGAACATAATGGTTTTATGGTGGCCAACGAAGCTGTCCCGTTCTACCAGATGGTAGTACGGGGCTTTATTGAGTATACCGGCAGCCCGATGAACACCGCGGCGGATTTACGCCAGCATTTGCTCAGGACACTGGAAACAGGCAGCGGTGTTTATGTTCAATGGATGTACGAGCAAAATTCCATCATTCGCGAATCTTTCTTCACCCGCTTCTACTCCCATAATTACGAGCGGAGTTTCCGGCGGGCGGTTGATATGTACCATGAAGCCGCCGCGGTTCTGAATGCTGTCCAGAATTGCCGCATAGTCAGGCATGAAATTCTGCCGTCCGGTTTGCGGCGCGTTACGTACGAAAACGGTGTGGCTATATGGATCAACTACGCAGGCCAAACTTTGACTTACGGATCGGTGACTGTAGGGCCGCAGGGTTATTTTGTGGAAGGGGGGAAATAAATTGCTGAGAAACCGTTTCCGTCCCCGGTACTTTAAAAAGGCTTTGGTAGGCTATTTATTTATTTCGCCGTTTTTGGTGGGATTGGTTGTGTTGTTTTTGGGCCTGCTTTTTCAAACCTTCCAATTCAGCCGCAGTTTTATTTCCATCGGGCCCGACGGGTTCATGCTTTCACCTGTTAATTGGGCCAATTATAACAGGCTGTTCTTTGTGGACGCGTATATCCGCGTTGAGCTGTTATCTTCCGTTGCCGGAATGATTCCTGAAGTGCTGATGATTATAATTTTCAGCTTCTTCGCCGCGAATTTGATAAACCAGAATTTTCGCGGGCGTTCTTTGGCCAGGGCCATTATGTTTTTGCCGATTATTCTTACGTCAGGCGTTATTCTTGCCCTGGAAGTCAATGACGCAATGCTTAACTTCCTTGCGGATACAGGCGCTCAGGGTATGTCTCTTGACGGTAACAGCCTCAGGCTTCTTTCAAGCGTGACAAATTTATTGGGGGGAATAAGCTTCGAAATCGGCAATTATACCATTAATCCCGCCATCTGGATAGTACTCGCCATAGACGGCATATACGACATTATAATCGCCAGCGGNGTTCAGATTTTGGTGTTTCTTGCGGGGCTTCAATCAATACCCCCTTCGTTATACGAAGCTTCCACGGTGGAAGGCGCNACCCGCTGGGAGAATTTCTGGAAGATTACCTTCCCTATGGTTTCGCCGCTTATTNTGGTAAATGTGGTTTACAGTGTTATTGATTCCTTTACNAAGCCCACCAACACTGTTATGCAAACCATAAACAGNCTGGCTTTTACCAATTTGGACTTTGGCGGAAGCGCGGCCCTTTCCCTTTCCTATTTTCTGCTGGTAATTCTGATGCTGGGAATTGTGATGGGCCTTATCGGTAAAAGGGTGTTTTATTATGATTAAAACATCTATCCTCTGGCGAAAGTCCATAGATTTTTTTTACAGAATATTCCGCGCTGTCCTGGTTATCGGTATTTGCTTTACGATACTTTTCCCGTTGTTTGTGAAGCTGAGCGTTTCATTCATGGACGAGCGGGATTTATACGACGCCACCGTGCTGTATATCCCCCGGTTATTCACCCTGAACAATTTCCGCATGGCGTTTGCCGGCTTGAACTATTTCTCGTCTTTGGCCAATTCTTTTCTGCTGTCCTTTTCCACCAGCGCTATCCAGCTGGCGGCTTGCTCTCTGGTTGCCTACGGCTTTGCCCGTTTCAATTTCCCCTTTAAGCGGCTGCTGTTTTTCATGATAATCCTGATGATTCTGGTGCCGCCGCAGACCACACTGCTGCCTTTATATATGTTCTTTAGGTATTTTAATCTATTGGGTTTCGTGCCTTTCCTTGGCAGAATATTCGGCGGCGGGGAAATAACCCATGTTAATCTGCTTAACACCTATTGGCCATTCGTTACCATGAGCGCCACGGTCACAGGGTTTAAGAACGGGCTTTTCGTGTATATCCTGCGCCAGCATTTCCGCAGCATCCCCAAAGAACTGGAAGAAGCGGCATATATCGACGGCTGTGGATACCTCAAAACATTTTTGCTCATTGTTGTTCCCGCGGCCGTGCCNATGCTTACCACNGTATTCCTGTTTTCATTCGCCTGGATGTGGACGGATAATTTCTACTCCACCNTGTTTTTAACCGCGCCGAGAATATTNTCCGTGGCATTGGGCTCGCTGGCGCAAAATTTNTGGTTTACCTATGTTGATACAGGACTGGGTCAAATGACCTTCATTTCCCCCGGATTCAGTTCCATAGTAAACAACGCGGGAACATTTTTGGTAATTATTCCTCTTGTCATACTGTACATCTTTGCCCAGCGGGCCTTTGTCGAAGGTGTAGAGCGTTCTGGCATTGTGGGATAAATATAAAGTTTTATATTTACTTTCAGGAGGTAAATGGGATGTTGAGGAAATTCGACAAGGCGAACAGGTTTTTGATTATTGCTGTAGCCGTGGTTATGGTGTTGTCGGCTTGCGGCAATAACCAGGGCGGGTCGCAGGCGACGGGTGGGCAGGCAAGGACCGCGGAAGGGGATTTAATCCAGAAGTATGGGCCCTATGCCAACGATGAAAACAACTTCGGCGGCTTCAACATGGTTATGTTCTTTCCCTGGGACCGCACCCCGTCACGGGGCGAGGTTGCCGAATGGGATCGCTTCTGGGAGAGGCTGGAGTATTTTCAGGACAAATGGAACTTTACCCTGGAGTTCCGTGAAATCGGCTGGGATAACTACATCGCCCGCTATATCACCAC
>JGI24698J34947_10000047_pt1 | contig 35439 bp, 35 predicted proteins | sample TergutMp193P3_FD_34947 | JGI IMG/M metagenome (IMG submission 34947) | reverse complement strand
AGGTACAGCATGCCCACCATGACCACGGTAGAGATAAAATGCGGCACGTAGATCGTGGTCTGGATAAAGCGCTTGAACAACTGATGCTCAACCTGGTTAAGGAGGATTGCCAGTATTATAGGCACGGGGAAAGACCACAGGAGGCCGAAAATGTTCAACAGGAAGGTGTTAGTGATAAGCCGGGTGGCATAATAAGTCCCAAAAAAGTCCCTGAAGTGCTTAAGCCCAACCCAGTCGCTGCCAAGAATCCCGAACGCCGCCCTGTAGTCCCTGAAGGCGATCTGAATCCCGTACATCGGGAGGTAGCAAAACACGAATAAAAGCACCAAAGCAGGCGCGAGCAGTACCCACAGTTGCCAGTCGCTGTTCCAGCTTGATATCCTCTGTGGTTTAATTATCCCTTGATTACCCACTTTGCTCATATTACAGAAATTATGTTGCTAAAAAGCCCAAAAGTCAAGAAATTTTGTTTGGCAGTGACGGTTTTGTCCTGGTTTTTCAATTGACACCCACAGGCACGGCAGATATCATTGACGGAGACAGGGGGTGGTATGGAGTGGATCCGTGTGCGGATAGACGGCTCAGGCGGGGCTGCCGTTGACGAGGCGCAAATCAAGACCTTGTACGCCAGCGGCATGGATTTTGAGCCTGACGAGCGGCGGCTGCGTGTCCTGCCTGACGGCGTGGCGGAACTCGCCGTCACCCGCAAGCCCTATATGCTGCACGCGAAGCTCCGCCTGCCCATGTACGGCGTGATCTGGGTCATGGCGCATAACTTTGGGCAGGGCTACGACGGGGATTTTGTCGATTTTGTGACCGAAGCGATTCGGACGTACATCTACGAGGCGAAGGAGCGCAGCCGCGACATCACCCTCTCGCCCACGGCACAGGCTCACCTTGACGCAGCCGTCGAGTACGAGCACCTTGCGAACCGGGGGAACGACACCGGGGAAAACAGGCTCTACGCTCTGTCCCACGCCGTATACGCGGCGGAGGCTGCCCTGTTCGAGGCCGCCGGGGAAAAGGCCTACAAAAACCCCCGCGCCGACCTGCGCCTGGGATGCAACTTCTTCCGCTACACCTCGCCGGGCGCACGTTACGCGAAATACTTCAAGCAGGTGTTCGACTTCGCTACCCTGCCCTTTTACCCCGGCAGAACCGTGCCTGAAAAAGGGAAATACTCCTATGACTACATTGAAAGCGCCCTTGAGTTCCTCCAGTCCTCGAATATAACCCCAAAGGGCCACCCGCTGTGGTTCGGCCACGAGAGCGTCAACCCGAAGTGGCTTTTCAACCAGCCCTTCGACGAGCTCAAGCGGAACGCCGCCGAGATTGCGGGCCACCATGTGGCCGCCTACAAGGGCCGGATAGGGATATGGGACTCCATGAACGAGGCCCACGACTGGGCGAACTGCTTTGAGCTTACCCAGGACCAGTTGATCGATCTGACCCGTACCTGCTGCGACGCACTGCGCGAGGCCAACGGCGACGCGGTTTCGATTGTCAACGTCTGCCTGCCCTTTGCCGAGTATGTCGCCGGACGCTACAACTGCTATGGCGCACTGCCTGAGCGCTTGCGCTCCCCCCATGCCTACATTGCCGCCCTTCTGGAGAAGGGCGTGGACTTCGACGTGGTGGGCATCCAGCTCTACTTCCCTGCGCGTGACATGGTCGCCGTCGCGAGGATGCTGGACGTATTCAAAGCCTTCGGCAAGAGCGTGCACATAACGGAGATGGGCGTCAACGGCGGCCTGCGCGGACGCGGCGCGGCGCAGGGCGGCGGCGCACAGGGGGGCGGTGGGGGCTGGGCCGGCCAGCAGCTCAGCATGTCCGAGGGGCTTTGGCATAACGCCTGGAACGAGCACACCCAGGCCGACTGGATGGAGCAGTTTTACACCCTCTGCGCCGCCCGCGAGGAGGTGAAGGCGCTGACCTGGTGGGACTTCATGGAACCTTCCTTCTCGGGCAACGGCGCATTCCTGTACGAGGACGAAACACCAAGGGAGATCTTTTTCCGTCTGGGCGCGTTAAAGCGGCGGATTATAAAGGAATAAGGAAAAATCATGAAAATGCCTTTAATCGGAATTACTCCAATCTGGGACAAGAAAGAGGGCTGCATCTGCTTATATCCCGGCTATATTCGGGGACTGGAGAAGGCCGGCGCAGTGCCGGTGATCCTGCCCCTGTTCGTATCGGAGGCCGTATTGAAACAGATTGCAGAGTCCCTGGACGGTTTTATTTTTTCGGGCGGCGGCGATTTGGATCCAAAATGGTACGGCGAGGCGAAATCGGAGTACTGCGGGGAAGCCTGCGAAGAGCGGGATACAATGGAAGCGTACCTCTTCCGCGAAGCCGTTTTGAACCAGAACAAGCCTGCGCTGGGGATTTGCCGGGGCATACAGCTCTTCAACGCATTCCTTGGCGGAACCCTGTATCAGGATCTCCCCACGGAATTTCCCAGCGCAATAGGCCACAGGCAAAACCGGCCTTTTGATGTCCCCGCCCACGCCATCCGCCTTCTAAGCGAAAGCCCGTTGTGCAAGCTCTTCGGGGAAGAACGCCTTGAAGTGAACAGCCACCATCACCAGGCGATACACAAGCTCGCGGAAGGGCTTGAAATTATGGCCGTGGCGGATGACGGCGTCGTGGAAGCCGTATACATGCCGGCCCGTCCCTATGTCTGGGGTGTGCAATGGCACCCTGAGTTAATGCCCAACGAGGAAGCTACCGCAAAACTATTCGCTTCTTTTGTGGGGAGCGCTGAACGAGCCGAAACCCTGTGATATCACCTATTGTCTTTTATCATAATACATACTATTATTATGATAGATATCTTAAGGAGGATAGCAATGCCGACAATACCCAGGATTCGCCCAATTTCAGATCTCAGGAATAAATTCAGCGACATTTCCAGAGTAATACATGAGTCAAATGAACCTGTTTATCTAACCAGGAATGGCAGAGGCGACATGGTTGTTATGAGTCTGGAAGCTTATGAAAAGAATCTGTTTGAAACAGAAATATATCTAAAGCTAAAGGAAGCCGAATATCAGGCGGAATCAACAAAGAAGCGTTATACCCATGACGAAGCAATGACTGAATTGAGAAAAATCATTTCTGAAAAAAAGACGCCAAAAAAGCACCGGCGTGGTCCAGCAGATGTATAAAATACATTATCTACCCATTGCGCTGGATGATCTCAAAAGTATTGTAAGATACATCGCTTATAATCTAGAATCACCCAGGTCAGCGGAACGCTTGGTTACGAAGGTTGAAAAAGAGGTTCAAAAAATTGCGAACAATCCATTCCGCTGTCATCTGTTTGTTTCCCCGGAAAAACTGAAACATGAATACAGAGTTCTGCATATCGACAATTATTCACTTTTCTATGTAGTGGGAAATGAAAAAATAGAAATCCACAGGGTCATCCACGCACTGAGGGATATTTCACATATACTGGACAAAACAGATAAAAACGAAAAAAGGTAGCACTATTCACACGTGAACTCCCCTATACGCTTCCAGCATCAAGATCAGAGAGGGTAACATCGCCGTGAATCTCCGTCCAGTCATGGTGAAAGCCATCAACGGCGCTTTGAAACAACGACAGGCCGAAGGCGTCGTCAATTACTTTTGGCGTCTCGGTAATGCTGTGGGCCCCGGCAGTCAAAGCGTCGGCGGTCTGACGGATGTTCTGGAAACTGGCGGCTAACAGTTTTGAGGGAAGCTTGTCACGATCAATCACATGGCGCAAAAACCTGATGGTATGGTCCGCGTCAATATCCATGTTCCTCATGCGGTTGTAGTAGAGCGCAATATACTCCACGCCCCGCGCCGCAGCGAGAAGCCCCTGAAATCCGGTATAAATGGCGGTGGCGGTAATACGGATACCCTTGCTGTGGAGGTAACCCATCGCCTTAAGGCCCTCGGACGTTGAGGGGATCTTTATATACACATGGTCGTCAATCCTCCGCACAATGGTTTCCGCGTCTTTCACAATGCCGTTATAGTCGCTTGCGATAACCTGAATGTGCAGGGACCGGTCAATGCCAATAATCTCCCGTATTTTCTTCATGTGGGGGAAAAAATCTATCTTTCCCTCGCTTTTGAGGATGCTTGGATTGCTTGTTACTCCGGAGATGGGGTAGGTATCAATCAACCGGCTGATGGCGTCGATGTTCGCCGAATCCAGCATAAATTCAATCATAGGAACTCCTTTTGAATCATCCTGTCAAATACCAATGGTATCAACTATGGCTTCAATTTTCTATACAGGAGTTTGGGTAGGATGCCGGTTCATTCCGCTTATAATTACATTTTATGGTTGACAAATAGCCCTATATCCAATTATCATCTTTCTCTAGGCTATTTTTTGTTGTTTTATTCATTTATTGAGTATGAAAATCAGAAAAAATAGTCTCAGGCATGATTTTTTGGGGGAAAAAGTACCCGCCAACTTACATGGCAAAGGCGCCATAGGAGATATTAAGGCTGGATTATGCCGGGCAGATATCGCGTAGCTATCGTCAACTTCTTCAAATTCCGCGATGACCTGAGATTGCGGAACATACGCTGGGAATTATGGCCGCTCCTGCTGGTTTTCCCCCTCTCCGTCATCATGGGCAGCTTGCGTTACTTCGACCTCAAAATGGCAACAGCGGGCTTTGGCGCCTGGGAACTTATGCTGTTCCCGATGGGGCTTGGCTGGCTCACCCTGACCTTTACCCCCAGACGGCTGATTATTCCCCTGATGCTGCTGGCGGCGGTTTTATCCGCCGCCCTTCTTGCCTTGCAGATTTTTATGCCATCCAGTCCGGGGCGGCTTGTGTTTTTTATGGCGTTCCAGTTCTCCAGCGGGATATGCGCCGCCGCCGCTTTCTGCCTGTTCTGTTTTGAATTGAACAATATCGAGCGTTTGTTCGGCATGGTCATTATCCAGTTCTGTTATGGGTTCTTCTACATCTTATGGCTGGCGTTTCCTGATGCCCAGGCAGCAGGGGAAACATGGGGCAGCGCGGTCGCGATGGCGGCCTGCCTCATTGTCGTATTTGCGTGCAAAAGACAAAAACATGAAGGGCTTGAGGATCTTCCGGGCCCAAAAATGGCGCCTGGCACCTTTTCCGGCGCGGCGTTTGCCATCGGCCTTCACGTTGTGTACTACATGATCATATGTATGACCAACCACATCAAGTGGACGGAAACCAGCCTGTCCAGCATGGCGTTTGGGATTGGCTCTTTTGCTTCTATAATAATCATAATTACAATTCAGTTGCTTAACAACCGCAACGCGTTGTATATCTGGCTACTGTTCTTTGTCCTCTCCCTGTTTGCTCTGGGCGTTCTCATGTACGAATCCCCGGCAGCCCGCCTTTCAGGGTCGTTTGCCTTCGGCCTCGGGGACGGCCTGGGCTACGTCATCATCTACTACCTCTGCGCCGCTTCGATCAAAAAGAGCAAGTCGCTTAAAATGTACAGGCTCTGCTGCCTTGCATTCTTCGTTGAATACTTTGCCGTGTCCGGAATATTCTCCCTTGCCGTTGACCGTTTTGGATCGCCTGACCGCTATCTGGCTTTCGGCGTCATGCTGGTCTTATGCCCCGCGTGCTTCCTGCTTATGCCGATCATGCAAAAGAAACTGCTTGAAAAGGACTGGACCGACGGTATTATTCAGACCGATATCCCGCAGTACACCCAGACTGCGGAAGAAGCCGAGCAAATCCGGACCGAAATCAACACAAGCTTATCCCACCGTGAAAAAGAAATTTTAGCCCTGCTGCTTGAAAACTTTACCCTGCGGCAAATCGGCCTTGAACTCGATATTTCCCTGAATACGGTGAAAACCCATTACAAAAACATATACCGAAAACTCGACATAAATAACCGGGGGGATCTATTGCTAAAGTTCGGCGGAAAGCAGGGTGAATAAAATGAAGAAAAAGAAAATCGTTGTTATCGTCTCGTTTGCCATCATTGCCCTTTTGCTTGGAACCCTGGTTGCAATTCCTCTTATGGTAATGCCCATGTTTTTGGGACAGCGGTATGAGCAGAGGCAATTTGATTCCACCGACTTTGGCATAGAATCAGAAAGGGTTACCCTTACAACAGATGATTCCCTCGCCCTCGCCGCCTGGAGGACAAGGGCGCGTACTGGCGCGGCAAAAGGCACGGTCATTATTTTATCCGGCATACAGAACCCTTCCGTAACGGCGTTCTTTGGGTATGCCAAAATGTTTTCGGACAACGGATGGGACGCCCTCCTGATCGAAATGCGCGCAAGAAGCCAAAGCGAGGGCGACGAAATAGGGCTCGGTATGAAAGAGTGGCTTGATGTCAAAGCCGGGGTGGAATTTCTCTCTCTCGATGAAAATGTGAAGAATTTACCAATTGTCGCGATGGGGACATCCATGGGCGGCGGTACGGTTATTATCGCCGCCGGTGAACTGCCGCAGATTAACGCGGTTATTTCAATTTCCGCGTTTTCGTCATTTGCCGATTTATTTGTTGATAATATGACGATGTTCGGTATGCCCAAATTTCTTGGGATAATGGATATTCCCTTCCTTGGCTTGTATATCGGGTTTCACTTCGGCTTTGACGCGCTGAAATACTCCCCCATAAACGGAATCGTAAAACTGGGGGAACGCCCAATACTTATGATGCACTCAACCGGGGACACACAGGTTCCTTATTCCGAGTTTGAAAAGCTCCTGAAAGCGGCCGGGTCAAAGGGGGTGCGGGCAGCCACGTTTATACGCGAAGGTGATTTTCATTTTATTTGTTACGACGAATATTTCGATGATCCGGCCCGGGACACGGAATTTAGCCAGACTATTGTACAATTTCTTGCGGGTGTCTTCTTTTAAAATCTCCAAAAAGTCCAGATGATGCTGGCGCCATCCGCCCTCACCCAAATTGGTGACCCCAAAAAGCGTACCTCACCCAAATTGGTGACCCCGAAAATGCAAATTCACCCAAAGTGGTGAGGTGCAAAAATCCAAATATGGGATACCATAGAACCATGAAAAATCAGGCAACAACGGAAACCCCTGAAATACTGGTGGGCCGCCTTGCACCGGTTGAACGGGAGATCTACCTCTGGCTTCGGGAATCGTTCAGTATCCCCTGGATCGCCGAGACAACCATGCGGAAAAAGCGGGAAATCAAGGGGATAGCCAAAAAAGTGTATAGGACACTGGAAGTCAGCGGTCAAACGGAACTGGTGGCGCTTTACGGAACTTTGGGTAAGGAAACCCCAGGGGAGGCAACGGACATACAAACGGAAAAACTTGCCAAAGACCTGGCCCTTTACAATAAAAAATGTCAAGGGTGAAGCCGCCTTTTTATGGCAATTATGGAATGTATGTTCCGTAGGAATTTTTGTTAAAGAGATTTGTATGACAAAATTTCAAAAACTAATAATTATCGCTGTGGCGACAATCGCCCTGGCAATGCCGGCCGGGGATTTGTCCGCTCAAAGCACAGCCCCTCCCCTTGACGGCGTTTGGCAAGCCAATAATGGTCATACTGTTAATATTAACGGCACCAGCGCTATTTCCATACAATTATCTTCCGGCGCTTTGTGGAGAAATGCCATAAGCAAAGGGTATGTCAAGCTTGGCGACCAAATTTTCAGGAATATTGTCAGAGGGCCCGCTAATTTGCAGTGGTCCTGCCAGGAATTATCCGTAGAATTCCGATCTTCCGCCCCTACTGTTGCTACGGGTGTGAGGTGGGAGGAGCATACCATTACAATGAATGCGAATGGCCAATCTTTTCAAGTCGGTAACACTACCTATTACAGAAGCAACCCTCAGCCGGCTGCCCCAGTCCCCGCCGCCTCCATTAACAACGTTTGGGAAGCTTTTTGGGGCCATACTATCAGAATTAATGGCAGTACCGCTATTTACACAGAAATATCCGTACAAACCCGATGGCAGGATGCCGTATTAAAAGGCTATATCAAAGTTGGCGACCCAAAGTTGAGGAACCTTACCAAGACGGGTGATTTGACATGGACAGGCCAGGATCTGGATCTTGCATACGATTCTTCCAACCCTGATGCCGCAACAGGCGTGATTTGGAGGGATTGTACCGTTACAATGTCCGCGGACGGCCAAACCCTTACAGTTGTAACTTTCGGTAAGGATTATCCTGTTGTTTCTTATATCAGGAAGTAAGAAGGGCGGCAAGAATGGTATTTAGTACCGTTTTGGAATTGTGATTTATGGAATGTATGTTCTGTAAAAATATTTTTTAGGAGTTTGATATGAAAAACACAATGAGGTGTTTGGGCCTTATCGCACTTGTGGCGTTAATCGGGTTTTCGGTGATAGCGTGCGACAACAGCACGACCAGCGGCGGAGGCGGCCTTAACGGAACATATGTTGAAGCATCTGGAGAAAGACTGGTTCTGAATAACGGTAGCCTTGCATTCTCGCAGAACAATACTGAATTTGCGAGAGGAACGTATTCTGCCAACGGAAATAACATTACGGGGACTATTACTCAATACAGGGGGTCATATCTTATTAGTAAAGGGTTAAATTATCTGGGACTTTCATCATCCTCATGGTATACACAACAGCAGTTGCGGACGGCCTTTATAAATCGCTATATTGGGCAGGGGGCGACCCAGGCCCAAGCAGAAGCATATTACAATGCAGAAGTAGCACCGAGCATAAATGCAAATTATGTAACATTTACCGGAACGTTAAGTGGTAATACTCTGACTTTGAGAATTTCTGGTAGTAACAGCATCTACACCAAGCAGTAACAGGTAAAGTCGCCAACAGCGTTGGCGTATCGTTTTTGTGAATTATGGAATGTATATTCTGTAATAATTTTTGCAAAGGAGTTTTTATGAAAAACTTTTTAAGACTAAAAGCTATCTATAGGATAGTCGGGATTATCGCCTTTGTTACGGTAATCGGATTTTTATTCGTCACCTGCGACACCGGTATGCAGCAAAACCAAAGCGGCCTCAGTGGCGGCGGCGGCGGCAGCCTTCCTGGTACGTATTATTACTCATCTAGTTGGTATATCACCTTCAGATCCAATGGTACCTTTACTGCGTATGATGGTTCCACTACAAGTGGTAATTATAGTGTTCGCGGGAGCACAATAGAACTAAGTAGGCGTTTTTATGGGTATTACTGGACTATTTACAACTCGAATACCGTTATTGACGGAGATGGCGACCCCTGGTATAGGCGCTGATGAAGAGAAAATGCATACCGTTTGTCTTGGGTTCTAAAACCGTTCTTTAAGAATGGTAATTTTATTTTACCGTGATTATCCGCCCACAGGGGGCGGCGTATCACAATGGAGTTTTTATGAAAAAGTTGTTGTTGGTATTATTGATTCTTGTGGTTGTCGGGGCATCGGTTTTTGCCTTTGACCCCCTAAGCTACCCACCCACCCTTGGCGGCGGCGGGAACATCCTGCTGGACGCGGGGGTCGGCTATTGGTATGCTTACGGCGGGTTGGGAAGCATTGGAGTCCCTCCCCTGTTTGTGCACATGGAATACGCCCTTCCTTATGGGGCTCCCATTTCCGTGGGCGGCGGGGTTTCATTTTTCCGGTGGAATTATGGTTCATATGGATACTCCGACTACGCACTGACGTATATAACCCCCCAGGGCAGGGCAAATTGGCACTGGGGCTTTGATGCGGACTGGCTGGATGTCTATACCGGGATTTCCATTGGATGGCATGTAGTCAGCGTAAGTGCTGGCTATTATGGCGCCTCGGCATCCAGCGGGCTTTACTGGGGCGTCCAGGCAGGGGCCCATTTCTATTTTTCAGAGCGGGTAGGCGCCGTGGTTGAAGTCGGTTATCCCTTCGTAAAAGCAGGAATCGCGTTCAAGCTCGGAAACCAGAGATTTGGCACCGTCAGGAATACCGGCGGCCTGGGCACCGCCGCTGTGACCACCGATGTAAACATGCGGGCCGGGCCTGGCCTGGACTATTCGATCATCACATCGATCCGGCAGGGTACTGTCGTACAACTGACAGGTGAAATCATCGAAGGCTGGACGCAGATTGTCTATAACGGCCGGAGAGGGTGGGTCAGCTCGCCGTACCTTACCACCAGATAGCCGTAAAGGTGACAGTCACCTTTCTATGTGAAAACAGGTATCTGATACCGTTTAGATGACATAAAGGGTATCAGATACCGTTTTTTTAACCCCGGCAATAAAAACGGTGCCTGGCACCAAGGAGATTAATCATGGCTAATTGCACAAAATGCGGACAGCCCCTGGGAAGGGGCCTGAAGTTCTGCCCCTCGTGCGGGACAGCGGTAACAAGCGGGACGGCGAAAGGCTCGTTTACGAAAGAAGTGGCGGCGGAGAGGGTGGAGGGCGCCGGTATGGGCAAAATAGCGATAATCGCCGTGACCGCCGCCTGTGCGGTGATAGTGCTGTTCTTTTTCTTCTCATATTTTACCGTTTCGGTTGCCGTCACGGGTTCCAACTCATACATGTCCGCATACTTATCCAGTTCGTTAGGCGACATGGATACCAGTGTCAGCGGAATCGGGACCGCTTTTGGCGGCAGCGATACTGCATCGGGATCCTCTAAACCATCGCTTTTCCTGGTTTGGCTCCTTGCCATCGCCATGCTTGTGGCGCTTTATGTCCCCAAAGTACGGGAAAAGCTGGAATCCATTCAATTGCCTGTTATCAACATCCCCGTTATCGGGGGCTTAAGCATTTTCGCCTACCTCGCCATTATCATCGGACTCATCGGACTCATAGTGTATATCGGCGTGTATTCATCGACAATCGGATACGCTAAACGCGAAATGGCGGGCTACGATGTCTACTTCTCCATGGTGGGTGCGTCGATTAAGTTTCAAACCGGCATGGGCTTCAAAATGACCGTCTTCGCGCTCCTTGTCCTGCTTGGTATCCCGTTTGCGGATAAATACTTTCTGAGCAAAAGAGGATAGGGAACCGAAAAGGGTGCCTGGCACCTTAAAGGAATTTGTATGGAATACAAAAAAACATTCATGTTAAAAATTTTCATGCTTACCGTCGCGCTGCTGGTTGCAGGCGGCATTTCCGCGTATGCCGAGGGGACGCAGGAAGTAATCGACGTTATACGCGAGATTGAACAGGCAACCACGCCCTCTGGCGGTACAAGACCAGGTGCGCCGACGGGCGTGACTGCGGTGAGAAACCCCGCAGGCTCAACCGACGTGCGGGTGAGCTGGAACGCGGTGAGCGGCGCAACCGGCTACAGGGTATATTATTCCGCTACCGGCGCCGACTCGGGCTCGCGTGAAGGGTCGCCAACCACGACCACATTTACCAGCACAGGCAATTACGTGGACAGGACCCACTATTTCAGGGTATCCGCGGTGAACGGCGCCGGGGAAGGCCAGCCGTCTTCGTGGGTAAGGGTGGGGCCTGTAACCGCATCAGGCACGCCTGCGCCAACACCCACGCCAACGCCGACACCTACGCCAACACCAACGCCCACGCCCGCGCCCGCGCCCACGCAAAGCGGGGGCCCCACGACATGGACTCGTGTATCGAACAACCCATTCGGCGACTACATTCTCGAAGCCGTCACTTTTGGTAACGGCAGGTTTATCGCCGGGAGTCGAGGAGGCACAATGGCGTATTCCACGGACGGTAGAAGCTGGACCGCCGTATCGAACACGAGGTTAGACGACTCCATCGGCGGAATCGCCTATGGCGACAACAGATGGGTTGCCGTGGAAAGGTACAGAATCGCGTACTCCACAAACAACGGCACAGCCTGGACAGCCGTAGCAGTGGACAGGATATTTGATTTTTACATCAATACCGTCGCCTGGGGCAACGGCAGGTTTGTCGCAGGGAGCGATGAAGGCACGATGGCGTATTCCACAAACGGTCAAAGCTGGACAGCCGTATCGAACTCGAGGTTCGGCGACTCCACCGTCAACGGCATCGCTTATGGGAACAACAGGTTTGTCGCCGTGGGTGATGACGGCAAAATGGCGTATTCCACAGACGGCACAAGCTGGACAGCCGTATCGAACTCGAGGTTCAGCTCGTCCGACATCTTCGGCATCACTTATGGAAACAACAGGTTTGTCGCCGTGGGTCGTGACGGAAAAATGGCGTATTCCACAGACGGCACAAGCTGGACAGCCGTATCGAACTCGAGGTTCGGCGACTCTGATATCTACAGCATTGCCTGGGGTAACAACAGGTTTGTCGCCGTGGGTTACGGTAAAATGGCGTATTCCGCAGACGGCATTACATGGACAGCCATACCGAACAACCCATTCGGCGAGTGGGACGACATCTGTGACGTCGCCTATGGAAACGGCCGGTTCGTCGCCGTAGGCTGGGACGGAATTGCGTATGCGGACTGGTAAAAAACGTGGCGGACTTTTCAAAGTCCGCTATGTAGATAGGTGACTGTCACCTTTTTATGGGAGAAACAAAAATGGATAAAATCGTCGAAGAAGCCCTGGAAAATGTCAGTGCGGATAACAGGGCGTTTAAAGATGTACCGGAAGAACTTAAGACGGCGGAAGTGTGCCTTGAGGCGGTCAAGCGGAACGGCAGGGCGCTTGAAGACGTGCCTGAGAAGCTCAAGACGGCGGACCTCTGCCTTGAAGCGGTCAGGCAGCACGGCTGGGCGCTTCAATTTGTGCCAAAGAACCTCAGGACGAAGGAACTCTGCCTTGAAGCGGTCAGGCAAAACGGCGACGCAATTGAGGACGTGCCGAAAAACATCATAACGGCGTCGCCAGAGGAGTTTGGCGAACTCTGCCTTGAAGCGGTCAGGCAGGACGGCATGACGCTTCAATACGTGCCTAAAAACCTCATGACCGAGGAAATGTGCCTTGAGGCGATGGAATATAAAAGCATGGCGTTTGACCATGTACCCAAGAACATGAGGACGGCGCCAATCTACCTTAAAGCGCTCGGGCAAAAATACCTGAGTTTTGATGAAGTGCCTAAAAATTTCAGGACGCCAGAATTCTACCATGAAGCGGTGAAGCAGGACGGCATGTTGATTAAAGAAGTGCCTGAGAAGCTCATAACGGCGGAAATGTGCATCGACGCGGTGAAGGAGACCAGCGAGGCGCTTAGATACGTGCCTGATGAATTTGATACGGCGGAACTCCGCCTTGAAGCGTACAAGAACGGCGCCTCGCTTGCAGTGGTTCCTGAGGAACTCAGGACGGCGGAACTCTGCCTTGAAGCGGTGAAGAAAGACCACAGGGCGCTTGAATACGTGCCTGAGCACCTCAAGACGACGGAACTCTGCCTTGAAGCGGTGAAGCAGGACTCGCAGGGTTACGGCTCGGCGCTTAGATACGTGCCTGAGCACCTCAAAACGGCGGAACTTTGCCTTGAAGCGGTGAAGTATCACGGCGGAGCGCTTCAATACGTGCCTGAGCACCTCAAGACGGCGGATCTCTACTTTGAAGCGTTAAAACAATACTACAATGACCTAAAGCAGAACAACAGCGAATACGAAAAGTCGTGGATTCCATCCGGCGGTTGGTATAAAAGCCAGGAAATGACCCGCAGTTATTTATCAATGAAAATTGGGACTTTACGGGGAAATATTAAGGGCACCTTTGAGCAAATGCCGGAATGGATGCGGGATGAAGTGCGCCGCAGGCTGGAAAGCGAGGGCTTCAATTTGGACGAAAGCGCGTGAGGGAGACAAAACATGGCAGAGGTAAACATTAGGGCGTTGACCGGTGAGGAAATACGCTTCGAATTTGGCAATTTAAGGGAGTTGGAGTTAAATTATTCGCCGCAGACGCCTCCCAGGGCTTTTTCCAATGACTGTAATTTCGTTGTGGATAAGATAAATGTTTTCGTAACTATCCCCGATCACAGGGAAGTTCCGAAAAGTATCGATATAAAGTTCACCAGTATCGGGAAAACCGCATCACAAAAAGAGATCGTGATTGATTGTGACGGGCGTGCTGTAAAAGCCGATCTGGGACACGATTATATATTGTTCGGCAGTGCCAGCAGGCCGCGCAACGGGTATAAATACAGGCAAAAAGCGGAAATTACCCTTAATTTTGAAAACCGCTGCGAAACCTTGATTTGTCCCATAAGCAGAACAGCGACATTTAATATGTGTTTTTACGAGGCCTATGAAGCGCAAAACGGAAAACCCGGTTCGGTTGGCAGTATCTCCGAGTTCCCCGATACATATGGTTAACCGGACGCGGAACGGAAGAAAACAGAGGTTTAATGGCGACTGAAACCATTAACAAGGGAATTTACGATGAAAAAGAACAGTCTTGGCATTTTGGGATTGACAGCGCCAACGATATCTTGCGGTATTTCCCGCCGCAAGTTGGTGGTACTTACGCTTGTTTTAACGCTGGCCTTCTCGGGCTGCGGGCCGGACGCGAAGGACCTGGCGAAGCAGACGGTGGAGGCGGCTATACAGATGGCGGGGATGCAGGGAAAGGCGGCGGACATCGAGGAAGAGGTGGCGGCGCTGTCCGCGAGGGACAGGAGGGCATACCAGGCGGAACTGGAGCGCCTGGGCTTCGATCCGCCGGACTGGCTCTTCAGCGACGCCGAGTCCCTCTCCAGCGGCGCGAGTAGCGGCGCTGACGAAACTGCCACTACCGCGCCCCCGTCGCAGGTTCCCACGCCCACGCAGGTGGCGACGCGCACACCCACGCAGTCGCTGCCGCAGTCGCTGCCGCAGTCGCTGCCGCAGGTGCCCACGCCCACGCAGTCGCCTACGCAGGTGGCGACACCAACGACCGCGCCCTCGAGTGACGGCCCCGACAGGTGGACACGCGTATCGGACACCCTCCTCGGCGAGATCCGCGCCTTCGCTTATGGCAACAATAGGTGGGTCGCCGGGGGTTATAGCGGCTTAATGGCGTATTCCACGGACAACGGCATAAGCTGGACAAGGGTAGCGGACCGCACAATTTGGCAGTACGCCGACAGCAGTGGCCGAACAGCGACGGCTTTCATTTACGCCATCGCCTACGGCACTGCCGGCGGAAGGTTTGTCGCCGTGGGTGCTGGCGGCAAAATGGCGTATTCGGCGGACGGCGAGAATTGGACAGCCGTCGCGGACAGCGGAATCTGGCAGTACACCAGCAGCAGTGGAAGTACGCAAACGGCTAACATCCGCGGCATCGCCTACGGCACTGCCGGCGGCAGGTTTGTCGCCGTGGGCTCTAACGGCAAAATAGCGTATTCGACGGACGGCATAAGGTGGACAGCCGTTGCGGACAGCCCATTCGAGTATGACATATACGCCATCGCTTACGGCACTGTCGGCAACGCCGGCAGGTTTGTCGCCGTGGGCTCTAACGGCGCAACGGCTTATTCCACGGACGGCGTACGCTGGACGGATGTGGCGGACAGCACATTAAGCAACCACCTGGACTACGCCATCGCCTACGGCAACGGCAGGTTTGTTGCCATCGGTCGGGACAGCGAAGGGGTCGGCAGTATGGCGTACTCCCCGGACGGCATAGCGTGGACTCGCATAATGGGCATGAATATAGATGTATTTATGGGCATCCAGGCCATCGCCTACGGTAACGGCAGGTTTGTCGGCGGGGGGAGGCTCGGCGGCAGAATGGCATATTCGGTGGACGGCGCAAACTGGACAGGAATAGGGGACAACGGATTCGGCAGAATCACCAACCAAATCAACGCCATTGCCTACGGCATTTATGCCGACGGTAATGGCAGGTTTATCGCCATGGGGGATGACGGCACAATCGTGTACGCGGACTGGTAGGGGAGATGGCAACGGGAACTGATAAAACGTTGCCTGACGCCCATAAAAACCATAGGGGGAGCTTTATATGAAAAACGTATTTAGAAACATCGGCTTTATTGCGGCTGTCGTAATAATGGGACTCGCGTTCACCGCACCCGTACACTCAGGCGGGATCGTAGATCGCGTCTTCGGCGGCGGCGCGAAAAGCCTGGCAAAGCAGAGTTCCGATTTGGCCAAAAAAGCGGCGGAGCTGCAGCAGAAGGCGGCGGGGATCGAGGAAAGGGTGGTGAACTTGTCCGATAGGGACAGGAGAACGTATCAGCAAGAACTCGTGCGCCTGGGTTTCGAGCCGCCAGAGGGTCTTTTCAATGACGGGCATGCGCTCTTGAGCGGCGCGCCTGAAGAGACACAAGGCGCGGGGGGCATCCTCGGCGGCCTTGCGGGAATTTTAGGAGGTCGCGAGAGCGGCAATAGCGGCACGACCGCGCCCTCAGGCGGCTCGTCATCAACGCCGGCTGCTGCCGGCTCCAACATACTCGGCGGAAGAACAGGGGCCTATTTCAACTTGTTCGATGGCAAAAACTACCACATGAAGGCCAGAACCAGCTTCCAGGGGATGGAAGTGGTCACGGAATCCTACATTAAGGGCGACATGATTGCCACGGTGTCGGAGACGATGGGCATGACAACCCGGTCGGTTCAACGTGACAACATGATATATGTCATTATGGACGCGAACAGGACTGTTATGGTTATGCCCATTTCCGCCTCTTCGGGTAACCCTTCGGAGGAACCGCTACGAACCACCGGGATGGTCGTGACCGGTTCGGGGACTGCCCGGTTTGACGGAAGGAACCTTCCCTACGAAGAATACTCCCTTGCGGGCGATAGCAGCGTTAAACTCCAGATGTTCATTGATGGAAACAATCTGGCGGGCATCAGAACCATCACCAGCGGAATGACAATCGACATGGTAGTTCTCGCGCTGGATCAAAACGTGCCGAACAGCGTGTTTGAGATCCCCGCCGGGTATCAAAGAACGCAAATGCCGTAGGAACGAGAAAAAAGGTGACTGTCACCTTTTAAGCAATATAATCGCCAATGGAGTTGGCAAGGAGAAAACATGGCTTTTTGTACAAACTGTGGAACCGAGGTTGAAGACGATGTGGCTTTCTGCCCCTCGTGTGGAACAAAGATGGCGGGAGAAGACGCGAAGGCATCGCCCGCAAAGGCGGCGAAGTCCGCAAGGACGGCGTCGCCCGCGAAAGCGGCCAGAAAAATCAAGTATGAACTGGAGGGCGGGCAATTGCCCGTCGTCGTATGCAACCTGGAGGAGGGGGATGAGATGTTTACCGAGTCCGGCGGCATGAGCTGGATGAGCGACAACATCGTCATGAGCACGAAAATGGAAGGGGGCCTCTTTAAAGGGCTGGGCCGAAAGCTCTCCGGCGAGTCGTTTTTCATGGCCTCCTACAGGGCCAAGGGCGGTCCGGGCCTGATCGCGTTCGCTTCGAGCTTCCCCGGAAGCATCGTCGCCAGGGAACTCGCGCCGGGCGAAAGCATCATCTGCCAGAAACGGTCGTTCCTCGCGGCGGCGCGGACGGTCACGCTGTCCATGCACTTCCAGCAGCGCCTCGGCGCGGGGCTCTTCGGCGGCGAGGGCTTCATCATGCAACGCGTTACGGGGCCGGGCACGGTCTTTCTTGAAATTGACGGCGCGGCTATCGAATACGACCTCGCGCCCGGTCAGATGATGAAAGTGGACACCGGGAACGTCGCCCTGCTGGAAGACACCGTGAAGTTGAGCGTCACCACCGTCAAGGGCTTCAAGAACATCCTCTTTGGCGGCGAGGGCCTTTTCCTCACGACCCTCACCGGGCCAGGCCACATTTGGCTCCAGTCAATGCCCATCGAGAATGTGGCGAAAGTCATCATCCCGTTCCTCCCGAAGTGGGGGCGAAAATAGCAAAAAGGGTGCTTTCGCCACCACCATCTTTGATAGCGAAGTTGACGGGTACTATTTAAGGAGATTTATATGAAAAAGAACAGTCTTGGTATTTTAGGATTGGCGGCGACGGTGCTTCTGCTTGCCTCCACACTGCTCCTCTCAGGCTGTGACTTTGCGGCGAAAAACCTGGCGAAACAGACTGTGGACGCAGCCAAACAGATGGCGGATCTGCAGGATAAGGCGGCGGAGATCGAGGAAAAGATGGCGGCCCTGTCCGACAAGGACAGGAGGACGTTCCAGGCGGAACTGGCGCGCCTGGGCGTCGCCGCGCCGGAATGGCTCTTCGGCGACGAAGCGGCCCTCATGACCGGCGCGCCGGAAGAGACGGAAGCCGAGGGGCGAGGCGGCATCCTCGGCTTTATCGGGGGCCTCTTCGGGGGCGGCGGCTCCCGTAGCGGCAGCGCGAGGGGCTCCGGCAACAGGCCGACCCCTCTCGCTGCGAACGCCACACCCCAACAGGCAATGGCGAAACTGGATGAGATTATCGCGTATTGCGCTGCCCATCCTTCGAACAGCCATACTGTTACAGGGGAAATGAGTAAACAGTTAAAGGATTCCATAGCGCCGTTTGTCGGCGCCATGGAAATTATCTGGCCTACTATGTCGTCTACAATAATCGAATCCATTAATCAAACTATCGCGGGTTTGGACGGTGGCGGGAGCACGACCGCGCCAACGCCTGGAGCAACAACAGGTTAGTCGCCGTGGGTCAGGCCGGTCATATTATGTATTGCGACTGGTAGGGGGGCAAGGTGCCTGGCACCTTTTCCGCAAAGGAGTTTTCATGAGAATCAGACTTAGACCGAGAAAAAGACAAACCTTGGGCGGCTGTTTGTTTCGCATAATAGGGACTGTCATCTTACTGGTGGTGCTCTACGTAGTGGCAAGGGCGATAGGGTTATTTAACTGAAAAAGGTGACTGTCACCATTTTACGATTATAAAAAGGGGATTTTATGAGAAACGTGTTCAGGCGATTCTGTTTTAACGCGGTCATAATAATTGCTTTTACGTTCATCGTTCTTTTGCTTTCGGCTTGTGTTACCAACCCCCTGACGGGGAGAAGCACGATGGCCTTCGTGGGCAACAGCCAGCTCTTCCCCCAGTCTTTTGCCGCATACGAGGAATTCCTCAATGAAAGCACGGTCATCACAGGCACGGCTGACGCGCAAATGGTTGATAGGGTGGGGAGAAGGCTTGCGGAGGCAGCCCAAAAATGGCTCGCCGCCGACGGCAACGAGCATTACCTGGACGACTACAGATGGGAGTACAAATTGGTCGACGACGACACGGTAAACGCCTGGTGCATGCCCGGCGGCAAGATCGTCGTGTACACCGGGATTCTGCCCGTGACCCAGACCGAGGAGGGCCTCGCGGTGGTGCTTGGCCATGAAATTTCGCACGCCCTGCTCAACCACGGCCAGCAAAACATGAGCGCCGGCCTCTTGCAGCAGCTTGGCGCACTCGGGCTGATGATTGGCCTGGGGGCTACCGACATGTCCGATGACGCACAGGGCCTCGCCATCCTCGGGTACATGCTCGCCAGCCAGATAGCCGGCACGCTGCCCTTCAGCCGCTCGCACGAAAGCGAGGCCGACCACTACGGCCTTTTGCTCATGGCAATCGCGGGCTACAACCCCGACGCCGCACCCCCCTTCTGGGAGCGCATGACTGCCGCTGCCGGTGGCGGTACTCTGGAATTCCTGAGCACCCACCCATCCAACACCACGAGGATCAGGCAGCTCCGGGGCTGGTCTTCCGAAGCGAGGGAGAAGGCCGCCGGGTTCGGGGTGAGGTTCTAGAGAATGGTATTGGGAAAAACACCCCTGCCGCTTGCGGTGGGGGAAAACGGTATCTAGTACCGTATAAACATTTTTTGGAGGAAGATCATGGCATTTTGTGGAAATTGTGGAAAAGAAATGAAAGGCGGCGCGAAGTTCTGCCCGTCTTGCGGCGCGAGCACGGATGGAAAACCGGCGGCGTCCGGGAAGCCGAAGAAGCAGGCGGCCAAGGTTGAGGAGGTTCAAACCAGCCCCGAGGACGCGGAGCAGAACAAGGGCATGGCGATCATCGCCTACCTCCTCTTTTTCGTCCCCCTCATCACCGGCGACTACAAAAAATCGCCCTTCGTGAAGTTCCACACCAACCAGGGCACGCTCCTGGCAATCGTCTCCATCGGCCTGTGGATCGTCTGGCTAATAATCCGGGCAATACTCCAGGCAATAATCAGGGGGATGTTTAGTGGAGGGTCCATATCATACTCCTCAGCCCGCAGAATCCTGGGAGCCTATGAAGCCCTGGCAAATCTGGCGCGAGTCGCGAACGTCGTGACGACGATATACCTTATCCTCATCCTGTTGCTCCTCGCCCTCGGCATCTTCCACGCCGTGACCGGAAAGATGAAGCGGCTGCCGTTAATCGGGAAGCGCACGATCATCAAATAAGAGATATCTGATACCGTTTTTGGCGGCCCGTAGGGCTGCTTATCGTATTTAAGGAGAAAAACATGGCAACGTGCAAAAAATGTGGAACAGAAGTTGGAGTGGGAGAGAAGTTCTGCCCTTCGTGCGGAACGGCGGTTACGAGTGCGCCCGCGAGATCGGCGGCGGTTGAGAAGCCAAAAAGCGAAAGCCGCCCAAAAAGCGGTATGGATGCAAAGGTAGTGAACACAAAAATCGGCGTTTCGGCGGGCCTCGTGGCGGCGGCGGCGTATTTCCTCGGCATAGTGGGATGGACGCCCTTGATGCTGGTTGTTGGCTATGTATTGGTGGTCGAGTCAAACGAGTGGCTCAGGAGCGCCGTCGTGAAAGTGGTCGCCGTCTGTCTCTTCTTCTCGATCGTCTCAACGCTGGTCGGCCTCATCCCCAACATGATCACCATCATCAACAACATCGCCGCGATTTTCAAGAAAAGCTTCACCATCGTCGAGGTCACCCGTGTTGTCACGGCTTTCAACTCGATCTGGTCCTTCATCGAAAGGGTGCTCCTCCTGCTGCTCGGCTTCAGGGCCTTGCAATATGATACAATCGGCATCGGCATCATCGACGGCATGATTGAGAGGCATATGCAGAAGAAAGGGAATTGATGGCGTTTTTTAGCGGCCTATAGGGCTGATTATCGTATTTAAGGAGAGAAACATGGCTAATTGTACAAATTGCGGAAAGCCCTTAAAAGAGGGCGTAAAGTTCTGCACCTCGTGTGGAGCGGCGGTGAAGAGTGGCGCGTCTACGAGGTCGGCAGCGCCCGCGAAGACGGCGACAGTGGCGAAGACGGAGGCTGCTGCAAAACCGGAGACGGCTGAAAGGCCGGTGGTAGCTGCGACGTCAGTGGAGTCATATGCGGCGACAGACGAGGTTGTCAGCACGCTCGGATGGATTGGGACTATGCTTGTGCTCGTCATCCCGATTGTCGGGCTCGTCCTCTATTTTGTATGGGCGTTTGGCTCGGGAAGCAATCTCAACCGCCGCAACTATTGCCGCGCCTCCCTGATTATGATGGCGATAGGCCTTGTGTTCAGTATTATTTCCATCGTATCACTTTACGTAAGGTATGCGGACGTTATAGACTTACTCTTGAATTATTAAACCAGCAGGTTCATTCAACAAAAGCGACGCCTGGCGCCGATTAATTCAATTTTGGAGGAAATCATGGCTTTTTGTGGAAAATGCGGAGAAAAAGTTAGCGACGGGGTAAAGTTCTGCCCCTCTTGCGGTGCAAGAATGACGGGAAGCCCCGCAGTGGCGGAGGTTGGGGAGATTCAGGCCGACCCTGCGGACGCCGAACAGAACAAGGGGATGGCGATTATCGCCTACATTCTTTTTTTCATCCCGCTCCTGACCGGCGATCACAATAAATCGCCCTTTGTGAAGTATCACACAAACCAGGGGTTGACTTTGTTTTTATTCAGCGCTGGCGCATCGATCGTATCGTCATTACTCATGATTATTATAATCGGGTTTGTTTTGATGTTTCTGGTAGGCCTCGCTTCTTTGGCACTTTGTATAATCGGCATACTCAACGTCGTGAACGGAAAGATGAAGCCCCTGCCGGTGATCGGGAAGTACACGATTTTACAGTAGTGTTGTGGACGGCGAACTCAAGCGCCGTCCACTCCGCCGCCCCTGCGGATATTTTTTTACTTTCTCCGTGAAACTCCGGTCACTCTGTGGTAGAATTCCATCCCCAGTCCCTATTCCCATTCCCCAGTCCCTGATATAATTCCCAAAGATGGGTTTTGAAATCAGCAGTCTTGTTTTTGTGTCAATATTCGTCCTCTGCGCCCTGGGACTCTTTGTCTCAATACGGGGAATCGGGGAAACCGTCAGGGAGAACGCGGAAATCCGCAAAGACGCGGCGGCCCTTGTCTCCGGGGAGCTGATGCCGCATGAGAAGAAAAAAAGGATGGGCCGCCGCAGGAGGCGCGAGGGCGGGCTGCTCTTGAGGCTCATCGTCTTTTCCGTGAGCCTGATCACGGCGGTGATTGCCGCGGTTTCGTTCTCATTCTACATTCTGAATGGGGGCAACGGCGAAAAGAAGGCCCTCTTTGAGGGCATTGGCGTTGTTTTCCTTGCGGCGGAGGCAATCGGCGTCATTGGCGCAATACTGCTTTCCAGGTCCATTACCAATCCGGTAAAGCAGCTTGTAAAGCACGTTGAAACCATCATTGATACCGATGACCTTGCGAGCCTCGGCGGCGTGGAAGTCAAGCTCAAGTCGCGGGACGAGCTTGCGATTCTTGGGGATACCATCAACGACATGACACGCGGCCTTGTCAAGACCGCGCTTGCCTCTTCGGAGCTTTCCATCGGGAAGGAGTTCCAGAAGAAGTTCCTGCCCCTCGAGCTGGACAGCCGGGGGAACAAGCTCAGCACCGGGTTTGAGGAGACGAAGTACTTCAGCCTCTTCGGCTATTATGAGGGGGCAAAAGACGTATCGGGCGACTACTTCGATTACCTGGATCTGGACGGTCGTTACTACGCAATCATCAAATGCGACGTGGCGGGCAAGGGGGTCCCGGCTTCCTTCATCATGATCCAGGTTGCCACCATGTTCCTTAATTACTTCAAGTATTGGGAGCCGACCGAGAAAGGCATGCATATTGAGAATTTGGGCTACCAGATAAACGAGTTTATCGAGACCCTTGCCTTCAAGGATCGTTTTGCCGCTTTCACCTTCTGCCTGTATGACTCCCACACGGGAACGGCAAGGTTCTGCAACGCCGGGGACAATATCGTTCATTATTATGACGCATCCGGGAAAATGCTCAAAACCATTACCCTGCCGGAAACCCCGGCAGCGGGGGCGCTTTCCAATTTTATGGTGGAATCGATGGGCGGCTACAAGGTTCATACCGTGGAGCTGGATCACGGGGATATGTTTCTGCTTTTCACCGACGGCATCAACGAGTCAAGAAGAAAGTTCCGTGACGCGAAATTCGAGGAAATCCAGTGCTCGGCGCTGGATCATACACCCCACGAGAACCACGATGGGGGCGAGTGGATAGAGGAGCTGGGTTACGACAGGATAAAGGGCATTGTCGAGGCGGTTATGAACAAGGGGAGATATACGCTGCACAAATGGCATAACGGCGAGGGAGACAAGGATCTATTATTCGATTTTGCTTCTTCCAGGGGCAGCGTGCGGGATGTCATCGTGGCGCTGGTCTCGGTTGAAAAAATGTTCCGCTGCTATTATGATCCAAAGGCGACGGCGGAAAACCGTGTGCTGGTTGACAGGATAGTGGACAACTTCCTCAAAGAGCATTTTCTTCAATACCGGGATTACTGTTCTTTTACCGAAGAAGACCCTGTCAATCCCGCGTATTTGTATTATACTCATGTAATGGAGGATGCTCAGGACGACGACCTGACCATCCTTGGAATCAGAAGAAAATAGGTGGAACCCTAAAGGGTTCCCGAGGAGGGAGGTAAAAATTATGACGTTTGTTGAAAGAATGAAGCAATTGCTGGATCAGGGAGTCCAGGTATCGAAGGACTTCGCCGCGAAGGCCGGCCCAATAGCGCAAGACCTGGGCCACAAGGCCAAGGACTTTGGGGTGAAGGCCGGCGCTGCGGCTCAGGATCTGGGAGCGAAAGCCGGCCCGATAGCGCAGGACATTGGCGCGAAGGCCAAGGACCTGGGGGCGAAGGCCGGCGCGAAGGCGCAGGATCTGGGCGAAAGGGGCGTCCTGATGTTCGAAATCAGGCAACTGGAGGGCCAGGCACAGAAGCTGATCGGACGCCTGGGCGCCGAGGCGTATCAGATGTTCGCCGAGCGCGGCGAAACGACAATTTCCGCCGAAAGCACCCCGATAAAAGCCATGCTGGCGGAGATTGCGACGATCCGCGCATCCATCGAAGAAAAGCAGGCGGATTTAAAGTCGAGAAAAGGCAAGTAAGGGATTAACCCCCAATCCCTTTTCGGAATTCCCGCGCCATGTCGCGCTTGATGTCCCGTTCACGGATATCGGCGCGTTTGTCGTACTGCTTCTTGCCTTTGCAGAGGCCGAGCTCTACCTTTACCCTCCCCTTCTTGAAGTAAAACGAAAGGGGGATTAGCGTATAACCCTTTTCCTCGGTTTTGCGCGTTATCCTCTTTATCTCGTCACGGTGGAGGAGGAGCTTCTTCTTTCGATCCGGGTCGTGGTTAAATATCGAGGAAAAAGGATTCTCAGCTATAGTCAGCGAACGGAGCCAGACTTCCTTTCCCGCGACTTCCGCCCACGCGTCGGGAAACGAGATTTTCCCGTCCCTGAAGGATTTCACCTCGGTTCCCATGAGTTCAATGCCGCATTCGTAGCTGTCGTCGATTGTATAATCGTGCCGCGCCTTGCGGTTCACGGCGATGATCTTAACTCCTTCCATTCTTTACACCTTCGCTCACGGCCGCCCCCTCAACGCTATCACCGGCCTGAAAGACACAAAAGGCGAGCAGAAGGAAGGCGGAAGGGAAGCTCGCGTTTCATTTCCTATTGAACCGGAGAAATTCGCCCACGAGCCGCCCCGCAGGGAGCGCTCCGGCGAGCCCAGTGCCGCCGACGCATCGGTGGGCGTCGCGAGAAAGCCGAGCGGGGCGAAGGGGTCTTCGCACCACTCCCAAAACCTGCCGGTATCAAGCGGCGCGCCGGAACCTGATGCTTCCGAAGCTTTCGCGACGTATTCCCACTCCGCCTCGGTGGGCAGGCGCAACTCCCACTGTACAACGCTGGAGCTTAATGCCGAAGGCGGCGCGAGCCACTCGCAGAAGGCTTTGGCGGCATACCAGGAGATCCCCGCAACCCCCTCGCCAGGGCCGCCGGGTGCGGTCTCAAGGTAGTCATCTGTAACCAACCCCTCTTTCATCAGGGCTTCGACATTTTCCTTCCTCCAGCGCGGCTGGGCCACAAGGAAAGCTTCCCAGGCGGCGGCGCTTATCACGGTATCGCAAATGTAGAAAGTATCGACGGTTGTCCCGGCGGGGAAATTAGATCCCAGGAGGGGAAGGCCGCCGATAACACGGGTGAATCTTAAACTACCCGCCTGAACAGTTTGAAACACCGGCGCACTGTCAATCTGCACTCCGTTTAATAATGGGAGATTCGCGGTTTCAGGGTACAGATGCGAAGGAACCGCCGCGTCGGCATACCAGGCGGAGGATGCAATGGCGGACTGGGCCTCCCCTGTGAGCAGCGAGCCGAGCCACAGCACCGCCTGGGGATTTTCATCGAGGAAGGCAACCATATTGGCGGCGGAGGCGAGGAGGCTTAACGGGGACGGGGAAAGCCCCTGATTGTCCAGAAGGGTCTTCGCCCTGACGAGATCGCGGAGGCCCGCCCTTGTAACGGCAAAACGCGCCGCCGCGGTTATCGTGTCTTCCATTGACTCTCGCGCCGCCGGATCGGAAGCGCCGGGACCCAGCCTGTAAGCCCCATCGGAAAGGCTCATGGGAATCTGATAGGCCGCCCTTGGTTCCCCGGTAAAGCTCCACGCCGCATATTCCCCGGCGTAATCGTTAAAGGCGGCGGCGGGAGAGACAGCTTCCAGCTTCTCGTTAATCGCAATCTTCGCCGGGAACATGAGCGAAGCGAAAAGCCTTCCGCCTATGTCTTTTTCGATTTGCATTGAGCGGAAACCGGGCAAGATCAACTCTATCCGGTGGCGCCCCTTCGGCACAAAGACCTTACAGGGAGCTGTCTCCATGTATACGCCGTCCACAAGAACCGCCGCCCCCCAGGGCTCCGACTTAACCACCAAAATACTCCCGGGGTTTGATATTCCCGGATATAAAAATACAAAGAAGAGAATCAAAAGGAGAACAGCCCCGTAGATAAAGGCAAGGTACACCCCGGGCCGTACACCCATGAAAGGTTTTAAGCGGACACGATCCTCAGGAAGCGGCTTGTTTTTGAGCATAGATGTGCATTATAGGGAAGCCCCTGTTTCTTGTCAACGTTCGCATAAATGCGATCGGGATTACACGATGTCGCGACTACGGATCAAAGCTTCCGTCGATGGGAATCCTGACAAGGTTGACGAATTGACCGGGGTAGCGGGTCCTGAACGCGGTGAAAGAGGTTTCCTCACCGCTCTCAAAGACCGCGACCTGAAAAACGCCGCGCTCGGTAAAGTACGGGACGAGAACCGCGACATGGTAGTATTGCCTGATTCGGGGGAGGCCGCGCGGGTTATCCGGCGTCTCTGGGGCCCCAATTTCGTCGTTCACCGCAGCGAGGTAAATCCGCCCCGGTTCGTCAATCGCGAGGGTGTAAAGCAGGGGGTAAAGCCCCTCGAAACCGAAGCCCGCGTTCTGTATGTATCCCGGATACGCGTAAACAGAGCTTCCGCCGTCCTGCCTCAGTATCCCGTAAGAGAAGGGATTTCCCCTAACCTCGATCTCCTCAAGGGAAGCGAAAGCGGGTGAACGCAGAATTGTTCCCGCAATGGAAGCCAAATTCCTTATCCAGTCCAGGCCGAAGAAGGGATCCCTCAGTGCCTCCCACGTGTCGGTAAAAGGCGAACCGCGATTCCCGAAGGGCGCTTTTAGAGGTGTTATCGCAAGGCGTTCACCCGTAAAGGGCCTCAATATTCCGTCGACCACCCATTTGGCGAAACCCGAACAATTCACCCCGCCCCGGCCGGTCTGCGTCGCCTGCGGCATTAGCGTATTGATAAAAACAAAATTGCCGTTCTCATCCTGTGCGCCGTCGTCAAGAAAGAAGAGCTCGTTTAGCCTTGCGCGGACTTTGGCGATAAACGCCCGGCTGTCCCGGTACATGCCCGGCTCGGGATCAAAGTACCGGCGAGGGAAAGTGTTACCCGCAAGATTCAGTATTTCATCCAGCGGCAGGGTGAAAAGCCTCTCAAAAGGAACCGGAACGGGATGGGAGCGCATAACATAGCCGTCGTAAAGCACCACGTCCATGAGGCATTTTTCGTCATTGAAGGGCCGGAATTGCACATAGGTATTAAAATCGCTTCTCAGAAAAACCCGTATCCTCATGCCTGACGGATCATTGTCGCGTCTGCGCGTCAAAGCCCAGGAGCCCTGCGCCCTGCCCGTATACGCGCCATTCTGTTCCCTCGCAATAACGATGGCGAATTCATCGCGGTTTTGGCCGGTTGTTTCAACCCGCACCTGAACGCGGCTGCCGCCCCTCAAGGTGTAGTATTCAGGCGCTTTATTAAGAACCCTCCCCGGAACCTCCTTGAACCAGGTATCCACCAGCGCGAGCCTCAAAGCCGAATCGTCCAGAATTTGCCTTGTAAGCACGTCCTGACCCCAGACGCCGCCCACGGTAAAGAGAAGGGAGAGAATCAAGAATGAGGAAAAGATGAACTTCTTCATACCCATTATCAGTATCGGCTGGATTTAAGTATATTACAAACTCTAATTTGTCGTTCTGTTCGTAAAAGGCGTCATACATATCAAATTGACTCGGCGGGAGCGGTAAATCCCATTCGGGCAGCTCGATGGGCTAGCCACATCATTGTAATGGCGAGAGCGAAAAACCGTTCGGCCAGTTGAATGACATGCTGTCCTCACGGTATTTCGCTCTCGCCGCAACAAGGATGTGTTTGGAAAAGGGGGGCGTGCTGCCTGAATAGGATTTCCCCCTCCCGCCGCGACATAGATATGTCAGACGACAAAGCAATCAACAAGACAAATTAGGTTTTCAAATGGTGAATTCTGCATATCACTCCCGCAAGCGAGGCATTTTACTATACTGTCAATGTTGAATAACGGCGAATTAGTTAAAAGGCTGTCTTCCCCGTGGTAAAAACTCTAAATTGTCGTGTAGTTGCCATATTTATCGAAATAATTCGGGAAAAAATACACATGGGCGGCGCAAGGGGTGGCAGCGAAAACCCTGGGCTCCCTGCCAGAGGAGACGACGGGAATAGGCAAAACCTTAGAGGGGGAAGCAGGCCCAGCACCTAACTACATATTATTGTTTCTGAGTATCACCAGTAAACTATTTAGGTGCTGGGCGGCTCCGGCGGCAGGTTCCCCAGGGTTTTCGCTGACACCCCTTGCGCCGCCTGATGTTTTTTACCGATCTTATTACTGAAGAAAGATATAAAGCATCCCGACAAATTAGAGTTTATGAATACACCTGCAGCTCTCCACTTGTAAAGGCCTGCTCTTTTTCCTCGCCCGCCGGAATGATGAGAAGCTCCCCCTCCAGCCCTATGCCTGAAAGTATTCCCTCAACCACGCTGCCGGAATCGGCCGCGCCCTGAAGGAAGGTCACGGTCTCACCCCGCTTGTAAAGCCGTCTACCCAGGCGCTCGCGCCAGTTTTCCGGCGAAGCGTCAAGGCGAGGTTTTTCTATTTCTTCGTAAAGCCGGGAAAGGATCTTCTCAAGCAAAACAAACCGGGCGTTTTCGCCGAGGTCAGGGTACACCTGGATAATGCTCCCGGCCTTTGTTTTGTATTCATCGGGGAAATCACTTTGCAAAACATTTACGCCGACGCCAATATACACGGCCTTGCCGTCCCATTCGGTGAGTATACCGGCGACTTTGCGGTGGCCTATCATTATATCGTTTGGCCATTTAACAGTAACCGAACCAGCCAGCGACGGAACGAGGTCCTCAATTGCGAGTGATACAGCGAGCCCTGTCCGTAAGGTGAGGGCTTTGGGAATAGACGAAGATTCCCCGTAACGGAGCAGCACGGTAAAGAGCAGGCTCTTTCCCGGCTCGGCAGCCCAGGGCCGCTTTGCCCTGCCCCTCCCCGCCTCCTGAAAATCCGCCGTGATTACCGTTCCGTGGGGCTTCCCTTCCCCGGCAAGGTTGCGACTGACATCAGATGTGCTTGAAACCGTTTCCTCATGGTAGACCGGTGCGTTGAAAGGGTTATTCAGGTTTAGTAATTTCATAAGAAAATCTTAAAACACCCTTTCATAACCGTGGATCCACCGGTTCGCTTTCCAGCGCCAGTACGCCAAACACGCATTCATGGACACGGTAGAGCGGTTCGTTTCTTGTGAACCGTTCCAGCGATTCCATCCCAAGGGCGAATTCGTTAAGCGCAAGATTGCGTTTCTTCCCAAGCGACCGTTTCTTTAGCCGATCCAGATTGCCGCCAAGCGAATACTCAGGCCCATAGATGATGCGCAGATATTCGCGCCCACGGCATTTAACGGCAGGCTGCAAAATGTCCCTGCCTTTCGTTGCTATGAAATCAAAAGGCTTAACCACCATGCCTTCACCGCCAGAACCTGTCAGCTCTTCCCACCACCTGACACCAGCTTTAATGCTGCTTTCGTCGAGTACATCAACCGCCAGATAATCTGTTGCCATAAAGACGGGATCGTGCCCTGTCATGTATTTTTTGATAGTCTCCATATGAAAAATGTGATTTTCATTGTTCCACGTTTTCCCTTCGGTGGCGAGAACATGAAACGGCGCGATACGATAGTCGTCAAGGTTTTTCACATCCCAGCAATAACGACGGTACGCATCCGTATAGTACGAGAGCGCCTCATGGCGTTTCGTATAACGCTTGAGAAGCTCCTCAAGATCAACGGCCTCGCCGGTCTTTGCCTCCGTGAGCGGTTTATCCGCAAGTGTTCTTGCGGCGCTTTGAATGGCGTTAATCGCCATCGCAAGCCCGTTGCGCCCGGCGCGGCCTACAGGGGCATATTGCTCAACCAGGAGCGCCTGAGCCTTTGCAGACCACGGCATTAATTCGGCGTCAACGCAGACCCATGCGGTACCGAAGTCGTCCCAAAAGCGCGACCTTGACAGCACTTCCTGAAACCCTATGAGGATTCCTTTTTCGATCTCAGTGTCGTCGAAGAACCTCCTGCCTGTCCGCGTATAGATGATACCGAAACTGCCATCCGTCACAGCGAAACGTTTCGCCGCTGTTTCCGTGTCCTTGCAAATAACGATAACCGCCCGCGAGCCCATGTGCTTCTGCTCGCAGACCACCCTGCCGACACCACGCACTTTGTAGTAGTCAAACGCCTCTGCCGGATGTTCCAAATAATCCGAGAGCCCGCTTGTCTCACAGGGCGACATGGTAGGCGGCAGGTAGATGAGCCAATGGGGGTCAACGGCGAAACGACTCATAAGCTCCAAAGCGGCGGCAGAGTTTTCGGCGTTTATTTTTATGGAACGGCGAAGCCGAGTATCCAGATATTCCTGTCCCAGGACATCGTCTATGCGCAACATATCGTCATTATCAATCGGCTTGTCTAAAAACGGTTTTACAGGTGAATAATATACTCGCCTTGCTTTCACCTCTACGATTATCTTTTCGGGGTAGCGGTAGGCGGAGAGTTTCCCGCCGAATACGCAGCCTGTGTCAATGCATACGGTATTGTTAATTATCTGCGCGTCAGGAGCCGGTACGTGCCCGTATACAACAAGGGCTTTGCCGCGATATTCATCTGCCCACGGCAGCCGTACCGGCAGACCGTAATCGTCAATTTCGCCTGATGTATCACCGTACAGACAAAATTCCCGCACACGTCCCGAGCCCCGTCCCTGATACTTTTCTTTAAGCCCGGCGTGGGCGATGACAAGCCTGCCGTCGTCGAACACATAATGGCTGATGAGGCCGTCAAGAAAGGTTTTTACTTCCGCGACAAAGTCTTTGGTCTGCGTCTCAAACTGTTCCATGGTCCTGGCAAGCCCATGCGAAATCTGCACATTGGCGCCTTTTAATTTTTTCAGCAGCTTCACATCATGATTGCCGGCTACGCACCAGGCGTCACCTGCCTTTACCAAGCCCATCACAAGACGCATAACTTCGACGTTCTTTGACCCCCTGTCGCAGAGATCGCCCAGGAACACAGCTTTGCGGTTTTCCGGAGCTTTGGCAATGCAATTCACGACATCTACTTCATAGCCGAGATCGATCAACAGTTCGCATAACTCGTCATAACAGCCATGAATATCGCCGATTATATCAAACGGCCCCGTCTCATGCTTTTTATTGTTCCACAACGGAGTGCGAACGACTTCGGCGTTTGCGATTTCTTCTTCGCTTGACAGAATATAGACATAGCGAAACCCATCTTTTTGCAGGTGCCTTATGCTCTTCTTAAGTTGTTCGGCCTGATGAGCAATAATATGACCTCCAAAATTCCTGTCGGGACGCTTCTCATTGCGCTTCTTGCAGAGCTTCTCCGGTATGTCCAGTACGATGGCGACGGCAAGGCAGTTCTGTTCTTTGGCAAGTTTAAGTATCTCTACCCGCGCTTCCTTTTGAACGTTTGTGGCGTCGATAACTGTCAAAAAGCCCAATTCCAGCCGCTTGTTGGCGATGTAATAGAGCGCGTCGAATGCCTGCGTGGTAGCGTTTTGGTTGGTTTCATCATCCGAGACAAGGGCGCGGAAATAATCCGAGGAAAGTATTTCGGTTGGTTTGAAGTGATTTCTCGCGAAGGTCGTTTTACCGCTGCCGGAGATTCCTATCAACGCAACCACCGCAAGTTCCGGAATCTCTATTCGCATAACGTAAACACCCCCATCTGGGTTGGGCCGCCAAGAACCTCGTCAGAATCGCCGATTTCGGAAAATTTCACCGTATAACCAAACTTCCCGGCTACGCTTGACGCCCATTCACGAAACTCCTCCCGGTTCCATTCAAAACGATGATCGCTGTGCCGCAGATTGCCCTCATCAAGATTTTCATATTTTATGTTATATTCCCGATTCGGTGTTGTCAGAATTACGGCAGGAGGTTTGGCGCTTTCGAATAACACCTTCTCAAAAGCGGCGAGGCGCGGCATATCCAGATGCTCAACAACTTCGATGACGCACGCGGCGTCATAACCCTCAAAGCGGGGATCCTTATACATAAGCGAGCTTTGAAACAGCTTGATGCGTTCGCGTATGCTGTCACCGGCGTTGTCAAGCCTCAGTTTCTCGCCTGCATATTCAAGCGCAAGATGAGAGACATCCATGCCCGCAATCCGCGTAAACTGCTTTTCCTTTATCAGCAAAGATAAAAGATTCCCGCTTCCGCATCCCAAATCAATGACACTTTTCGCCCCGCAGCTTTTCAGCGCGCCTACAACGCTTCCAAGGCGTTGGGTATTAAGATTTAGTTTTTTATCCGAGGTCTCATCCGGCGCTTCATCATCCGGCGGAACATTTCCAGCATCCGTATCAGCGGAAACAAGGCGCGTGAAAGCTTTATTTACCAGGGGGCGAAGGTGTTTCAGATAACGGCTTGTAATGTACTTTTTCTCGGGATGGTCCGGAAGCCAATCCTCCGCGTGCCGTAATAACTTTTCCACTTCATCTTCCCCTACCCAGTAATGCTTCTGCCTGTCAAATACCGGGATGAGGACGTAGATATGATGTAAGAGATCACGCAAACGTACTTTGCCTCTAATGGTCAGGTTCACATATTTGCTTTTACCCCAGGAAGTGAAATTTTCATCAGTATCAAAGGCCTCATAACTCACTTCATATCCCAACGGCTCAAAGACCTTATTTAACATATCCTGTTCGCCCCTGCACGGCAGCATGGTGATGGCGGCTGACAGGTCTAATTTGGAGTCAGACAGCGCCTGATGCTCGTCAGCCCGGCCTGACATGGCGGTTCCGAAGACTTTGGAAATCGCCGAGCTCAGAAATGATGATGAGACATAGGGGCGATCGTTGACATAGTCAAACAAACCGCCAGAGTTCTCTTTCCCGCGGGCAAGGTCTATTGGGTCGATATCCAGGAGAAGTGCCGCCGTTGTTCGTTCATTGGTCAATTCCGGATAGAAAACGTAGGCGTTTCCGTGGCTGAGTTCAAACATTTGTGGGCGGTAGGGATTCTTGTGGAGCAGATACCCGAGGTCGGTCGTATTTTGTCCGTTATATGTTATGGTTAAGAGCATTGCCTGTCCTCATCCTCCGGTAATCTTTTTCAAAACCTTGTCGTTATGCCGCCAATCTTTCCCTGTCTTCACCCTGAGGTCTAAATCCACCTTCCAGTCGAAAATCACGTTTAACTCCTTGCGGCTGGCCCGGCCTATTGCCTTGATCATTTCCCCACCCTTCCCCACTATCATTCCTTTCTGGGATTCCCTTTCGGTGATGATGAAAGCGCGTACCCAGAGCCGCTTCCTCTCCGATTCGGAATCACCATCCCGTAATTCCAAATCAGCCACTTCCACATAGATCGAATGCGGCAGCTCCTCTTTCAATCTGCTTATCGCCTTTTCCCGGATGATTTCAGAGACCCTGAAAGAAACATCCTGATCAGTATAGTACTCCTCAGGGTAAAGAACATCTCCCTCAACGGCCATATCAAAGAGGCAGTCGAGAAGCGGCTCTATGCCTTTTTTTTCGAGGCAGGAAATTTCAAAGCGGCGCGAGGTCGGTAACTGCGGCAGGGCTTTTTCAAGGAAAACGCGTATTTTTTCCGGCTCCGCCGCTACGGCGTCGGTCTTGTTAATGGCCGCGATGAGCCTGTCCTCGAAACCCTTGAGCCTCCCCGCTACAGCCTCTTCTTCCGGGCCTGGGGCCCGTGAGGCGTCAAGCACGTAGAGAACCAGCTCCGAATCGTCCAGCGCCCGGTTCGATACATCCATGAGCTTCTTGTTGAACTTTCTCTCAGATATATGCCGGCCCGGCGTATCGACAAAAACCAACTGGCCCTCCGGGCGGGTGAGTATGCCACGGACGGCGTTTCTTGTGGTCTGTGGTACAGCGCTGACTATCGCCACTTTCGCTCCGCATAGCAGGTTGACCAGCGTGGATTTCCCCACAGACGGGCGTCCGATTAGCGCCACAAACGCGGCTTTACTCATTCGCGACCTCAATTAAAAAATTTATTCAGGGCATCGATATTTTCATTGACCGTTTTCAACCCCAGTTCGATAAGTTCCTTTTGTTTGAAAAACGAAAAGAACTCCGCGTTGACCGTTGTGTTAAGCGTTATATCCGCCTCCGCGTGTTTTTTCTCCTGGTTGTGAAGTACACTCTCTATACTGCGAAAAATAACCTGCGGCCCATTCCTGAGATTCTCAGCCTTAAACTTGTTAAACGTGTTGACATTCATCGCGATGACCCGCTCAAACCCTTCTTTCCGGGCAATTGCCACAGGCATATTGTCCACAAGCCCTCCATCCACAAGGCACATCCCCTCATACATGAACGGCTCAAAAAAGATCGGAACCGACATGGACGCCCGCATTGCCTTTGCCACAGATCCAGTCGAAAAAACCACCTCGTTGCCGCTAAAAAGATCCACTGCATTGCACCGGAAAGTAATTTTGGTGTCTTCAATTTTTTTCTTTTCTGTAAGCTTTTCCAAAAGCTCCAGCACCCTCTGCCCGGGATCGATCCCGGGCCGGCCGGCAAGACTCGCCAGGGACTGCCCGGTCTGAATCACCCTTCCGACAGGCCCGTCTATCCTGAAAACAAAACTGTCAAGGTAGTTGGAAATCCTGAATTCCTCGATAACGAAACGCTCCAGCTCCGTCGCCGTTATCCCACAGGCGTAAAGTCCGCCGACAATCGCGCCCATTGAGGTACCTACTACCAGAGACGGCTTAGGGAACTCCATCGCCTCAAGCCCCTTGAGAAGACCGATATGTGCCAGCCCCCTGGCGCCCCCGCCTGAGAGAACCAGCGCCCATTTATTTTCCTGCTTTTTCATGGTTTATTATTTTTAGTATAGTATATTTTGCCAAGATTGGAAAAGGGCCTGGATTAAGGCTTTTACCACGATATGAAATAAAATACCACTATCTTAGCCGCCAGCATGGACGCTGAAGGTGCTTATTACCTGGCATTATTAAAAAAGTCATTAATCAGCCCCATTAAGTCCGGATCAAGTTCTGTTGCTTTTGCCTTGTCATAATTATTTTCTTTTGCCCATTGAACTATTGAAGCGTTATTATGCCCGGATTTATATGCGTTCCAACTCGCTTTGGCCCAGTCAATATACGCCTTTTGTTCTTTTGAGCAAAATACATATTCATGTCCTGTAGCATTTTCACCCTCACGGTAAATGATTTCCGCATTAGGGTTTGTAATTTTTCCCCGATGGGCGTAGATAGAAGTTCCATCAGGTGTTATTACATCATCGTTAGAGCATTGAACAATCATAACGGGAATGTCCGATTTATTTATCCCGTCAATGGCGGTAAGTTTAGCCGAATCCCCAAACAGGTGTTTTTCTAACGCCCAAAACTGAGGGGATAAAATATAATAAAGACCGCCAACCATTGATGTTACATTATCTTTAAGCACTTCGCTGC